>Ga0247834_1000150_pt1 | contig 127362 bp, 116 predicted proteins | sample LaCruzMarch2015__8_FD_187118 | JGI IMG/M metagenome (GOLD analysis project Ga0247834, IMG submission 187118) | Freshwater microbial communities from meromictic Lake La Cruz, Castile-La Mancha, Spain - LaCruzMarch2015_12m | ecosystem: Environmental > Aquatic > Freshwater > Lake | place: Spain...
GGATCTGCCACGCTGGCTCAAGGCCACCCTCACGTTACTTAAGCTTGCGCCATGATCTAGCCAATCGACCACAATCCTCCAGCCTGAGACAAAATTAAATAGTGAGAATTTGGCCTGCCCAGCACGAGTCGAACGTGCGACCTCGGCCTTAGGTCCTTCACAGAGTTTTGTGCATTCCATCACATAGCGGCGCATTAGCCGATTGTTTGCAGCCACAGAAATACACTGTTTTACTTTCTGATGCAACAAATTCCAAAGGGGTCATCTCTGTACTTTGATGCGATCCGTCACAAAAAGGTTGAATCTCGCTTAAGCCACAACTACACCAATAATAAGTCTTATCCTTAACCACTTCAATTGGATACGGAGTGTTCTTGGCAGTTTTCATTTTCATCATGATCCCCATATGGTGACTTAAACAGCCTACCGTTTAAATGTAAGCTTTATTACAAGGCTTTGCAACATGTTGCAAAGCAACATCTCAACCTCACTAGTTTTAGGACTTGGTTTATAACTCCGCATTTGATTTAAAGCTTGATGTTGCAAATACAAATCTTTTAGTACGCGCTCAATAGATTAGGTGTAAGGTAGCTTTAGTAGTTAACTTTGCTAAAAGCAAAAGGAGGGTTTATGTACATATATCCCAAAAAGTTAGCGTCAATAACCCATAAAATTATTCGCCTACCAAAGTCTCGCTTAGATAAAGCCAAAGAATGGTTATTCGATCTCAAACAGGGATTGAAGGACTTCCTTACGTCAGCTCCTTTATGGCAATGGGCCATTGGCAGCATTGTTATTTTTGGGGCATACACTTTCTTTAATGGCTACTTCTCAGACTTTTGGCGATCTTTTAACCCCTTATATCGTTAAAACTACCCGAAGGTGGAATTTATGTTGACAGGTTTCCCGAGGTAACGCAGTTACTTCATCAGTAATAGCACAAGCACGAATTGAATTACAAAAGACGCACATTTATTATTAATAGTTGATTAATTAGTCTTGACGCATCCAAAAAGCAAGCATAGGATGGAATTGCAGTGTACAGAGATCGTATGCCCTGCGCTGGCTTTAATGCCAACTACCATGCCTATATCTATATAGGCATTCAAAAGGGTTGAAACATCAAACTTTCAGCTTCTTAAAAAGCTACTTTATAAGAGTAGTAAAGCATGACGGTAACTCCGTCATGCTTTTATTTTTCCACTAGAGCATCATCTCGGATTTTTAGTGGGTGCTTACTTATATCGATTGCTATTTTGATGCTTCGCAATACAATTTCATCTGCTAAGAAACCTTCAAATTAATTGGACAAACGAGTCTGCTAGGTTCAGGATAAATACATGTCAATGGATTGGCAGAGTATGTCCACGTTCTTGTTTCGATACAGCATACATTTCTCAATTCATTGGCAACCATTTTTATTTTATTAAAGGAGTGGGCCATGCATCCTCGCCAACTAGAGATAGAGGAAGATAGTCTTCCAGAGAAACTCTTGGAACTTCAAAACAACGAATTAGTGCAAGAACGCCTTATTTGGCAACACCTGACTAGGCGAAAAATTAATGAAATGAACCATATTCCTGATGAGGACTATGCAGACTGGGGTGATGATTAAAAGGCGATGCTCAATGAAAATGACTGTCTATCGTTACAAAGTTTATGACCGCCAGCATGATGACTTAGCTCATATTCCACCTCACTATGCGACACGAGAATATATTGAAGAACTAGAAAGGACGACCGTCATCGAATATGACTCTTTAGAAGTAGATGAATCTGATCTAGATAGCCATGGACGGATCGCTGTAAGAAATGAAGGGCAGTAAATCAGCGTTGCTTGTATCGCCACATGACTGGCACTGGTGTGAATTTCTTAGTACTTTAAGCGAGCAACCTATTAACAAACTGTGCAATCACTGTGCAATGGATTAACACAGCACCATATCTACTGCATCTACTTATATTGCTTGCGATTTTTGGCCTGCCCAGCACGATTCGAACGTGCGACCTACGCCTTAGAAGGGCGTTGCTCTATCCAGCTGAGCTATGGGCAGAATATGGATGTAGCCCCTATTCTAATGGACAGGGATTGCGGTTTTGGGGCATTTTCGGGACTTTAGATCGAATTAATTTATGATCGTAGGGTTATTTCAATAAATCCCTTTAGACCCCATAAGCCAATATGAAGACCGTACAAAAACTACTGCTTTCCCTCCCCTTACTATTAAGTATTAGTTTTGGGGTGCACGCCATAACCGAAGGTGGCGACGACAAGTACAAACCCAGCGTTGGCCAAGAAGGCAAGGATGTTATTTGGGTGCCCACCAGCGATGAGCTGGTCATGAATATGCTCAAAATTGCAAAAGTTGGTCCATCCGATTTGGTTTATGACCTGGGTGCTGGTGACGGAAAAATTGCGATTGCAGCAGCCAGGGAATTCGGCGCAACTGCAGTCGGTATTGAATTTAATCCTGAGATGGCAGCCTTGGGTCAGCGTAATGCACAGCGCGCAGGCGTATCAAAGCAAGTCAAAATCATTCAGGGCGATATTTTTAAGGAAGATTTTTCCAAGGCAACGGTCGTCACGATGTATCTATTGCCTGAACTCAACCTGAAGCTGCGCCCTACTATTTTAAAGATGAAGCCTGGCACCCGCGTCGTATCGCATGCCTTTACCATGGGTGACTGGGAGGCCGATGCTGAAATTGATAGCCCAGCCAAAGGCTATTTCTGGGTTGTGCCTGCCAACGTGGCGGGCGAATGGACTCTGAGCAATTTCGATTCTCAAGGCCCAGCAACCTTAAGTCTTTCACAGCACTACCAACGCATTGGTGGCAGCGTAATGATTGATCGCAGAAGCCAGCCTTTGCTCAATGCCAAACTGACTGGCACAAAAATGGAATTCAGCTACAAAGACCGCAATGGCAATTTCCGCACAGCGCAAGTGACTGTAAACGGCAATACCTTGAAGGGTGATGATAAAGGCGGCTACCTTCAAAATGAATTCACTGGAGTGCGCCGTTAAGCAATTGCTTTCTTTCGCTCGCTTTCACACTTCAGCATGAATAACCCCGCCAATACGGTGCCGGAGCGTCTGCTCTCGCGCACCGGCGCGATTGCCATCATTGTTGGCATTGTGATTGGTGCAGGGATCTTTAAGACCCCATCGATGGTTGCCGGCATTACGGGCGATATCGGCTGGATGATGAGTGTTTGGATTATTGGGTCGGTCATTTCAATGGCAGGTGCCCTTTGCTATGCCGAGCTTGCTACTACCTACCCCCATGCTGGTGGCGACTATCACTTTTTGCTCAAGGCCTATGGCAAAAATGCCTCGTTTTTATATGGCTGGGCCAAAGCGACGGTCATTAATACGGGATCGATTGCCTTGCTCGCTTTTGTGTTTGGCGACTACATGACTAAGGTCTTTCCTTTAGGTGCTTACTCTTCTGTTATTTGGGCTTTGCTGATTGTGATTGGCTTGACCCTGGTTAATCTGATTGGCATTCATGCATCGGCCAAAGTCCAAACCCTGCTCACCATTTTGGAAGTGGCTGGCCTGCTGGCCATTATTGTGGCGGGCTTTGGCTTGATGGGCGCGCCCCTGCCTGTAGTGGAGCATGCTCCCTTTTTCTCAAGTACCCCACCCTTAGGTTTACTTGGCCTAGCCATGGTCTTCGTACTACTGACCTTTGGCGGCTGGAATGAATCCGCTTATATTTCCGCCGAAGTCAAGGGTGGTAGCAAGACAGTGGTGTACGTCATTGTCTTTAGTCTGCTGCTCATTACTATTATTTACCTCTTGGTGAATTGGGCATTAATTAGCGGCCTTGGCATGCAACAGCTTGCCAGCAGCAAAGCAGCGCCTGCCGATTTGCTGGGTTTGGCGTTTGGCCCCGTAGGTGAAAAACTCCTTGGTCTTTTTGTCGCCATTGCTGCACTCACCAGCATTAATGCCACCATGATTGTCGGTGCGCGCACCAATTTTGCGATGGGCGAAGATTGGTATGGCCTGCGCTTCATGGGCCGCTGGGAAGCTAAGCGCGGCTCTCCGAGCCTAGCGTATTTAGTGCAAGGCATTATCTGCGTCGCGCTGGTTTGCTTTGGGGCTTTGCAGTCGGATGGCTTTGAGGCCATGGTGGAATTTACCGCCCCGGTTTTTTGGAGTTTCTTATTATTGGTTGGGATCTCGGTATTTATTCTGCGATTTAAGCACCCCCATATCAAGCGTGAGTTTAGCGTACCCCTCTACCCTCTCACACCCATGGTGTTTTGCGCCTCGTGTGCGTACTTAGCCTATTCTAGCTTTGCCTATGCCCACAGTAAGGGCGCCGTCACGATCTCCCTCTACGTCATGTTGGTCGGTGTCGTGGCCCTGCTCTACTTACGTGCTAAAAAAGAACTTCTTCGTAAATAAATTGATTTGGCTGTCCTGCGCCTGCATGACTTAGAAGTGTCACTCAATTGAAATACAGTCGTGTATTCATGCGCTATCGCCTGACTTCTTTATGACCTTCGCCCCTCGTTTACTTTTCTCCATTCTGGCCGTTGCAGTTGCGCTGCCCACACAGGCCTTCGAGCCCCTCATTACCGATGATGCGGCGACCATTGGCCGCAACGTTAATCAGATTGAGCAATACATTTATGTTTTAAACAACAAGGCAACTGAAGACATTTCCGTTATCAATAGCAATGGAGAGGAATTTAGGGGTCTTGGGCGAGCAACGGCTGCACCTTTTACCTATACGCGAGGCCTTAGCGAAACAACAGAAGTTTCGTTTGCAACGACCTACTATGCCTCCCCTAAGGGCAACTACTCCCCCCTTTCGAACTTCGTGCTGGGACTCAAATGGCGCTTTTGGGGTGATGGCGAGCAAGGCTGGGCATTTGCCGTCAAACCGACCGTTACCCTGCCCGCATCAACAAGCCAACAGGCTGTTGGTATTGGTATGGCCAAAACCAATTACGAGCTGAATTTCATAAGCTCCTACTATTGGGATCAAATTCATGTGCACAGCAACGTAAGTTACGCCAGCAATCCCTACAACACCAATTACCAAGTCAACGGAAGTATGGAGCCCTTGCGAACCAAAGCCTATTCATTTTCCATTGCACCTGTATGGGTAGTGAATGCACGCTGGCGCTTAGCGCTGGATTTTGGAGTGGGCACCAATATTGTTCTCAACGCCAACCGATTTTCAGACTACGGTATGGTGGCGGCAATTTATTCGATCACTTCAGATGTTGACCTAGGCGTATCGATTATGCGCAGTGCCGCTGATTTTGGGGCTGTGTTCTCGGGATCGGGCGTTAATTCCTTACGTTCGGAGGCAGGAGTAACGTGGCGTTTTTGAGGTAGATCTTGCTCTAGGCAGAGTAGATCGAGGGAAGAGAAAGTGGTCGGAGTACAAGGATTCGAACCTTGGACCCCCTGCTCCCAAAGCAGGTGCGCTACCAGGCTGCGCTACACTCCGACGGAATCGATATTTTACACAGTATTGGGCCCGCTAGGCATTTCCTGTACCATTCGTGCATATGAAGGCCTATTTAAAGACACCAATCCGGCGATCCGCTCGGGCCTGTCTAGCGGTCGCCTTCCTCGCGCTAAGCCTGCTGGGCACCCATTGGCTGGGTTATGCCCATAGTATTGCCCACCCCCATACTGGACAACCATCCCTTGCCGGGTTTAGTAGTCCCCTCGACTTAGCCAACCACGACGACTGCGATGCGCATCACCATGCAGAGGCCTCGCATGGTGAGCACCTTAACGCCAATTGTTTACTGTTTGATGCACTCACCTTAGCTGGCTTTGTTTCAAGTGCCGGCACAGCCATCACTGCGGTTCAAGCACTGGCAACCGCACCGATTATCTATAGCGCCGTTTTTAATACTGGCGCAGTCTTAAGCAACTACCAATCCCGCGCTCCGCCGCAATCCCTCCAGTTGTAAACCCCTAAGCGGCAGCTCTTGTCTGCCATGGATTGTTTCGCCACTACGATACCGTGGCGCAATTGGAGCTTTTTATGAAGACGAATTCTCGATCGCTTTTAGCGAAGCGAAATGCCTTTGGCTTACTGAAATCAGTTAGCCTCACCACCACATTGACTGTATCTTTTTCTGTTATTGCCTACGCCCAAAGCAGCAGCAATCCTAACTTGCAAATTGAAGCAACTGGATCACAAGAAAGTAATCTCAGCATCCTCACGCCAACCAAAATTCTGCAAGGCAATGAACTCTTGGATAAGCTCGGCACTACCTTAGGAGCCACTATTGGTAATGAATTGGGAGTATCCCAGACCGGTTATGGGGTAGGATCTTCTCGCCCGGTTATACGGGGCCTGGAGGGTGCACGCGTGCAGATTTTGCAAAACGGTCTTTCAGTGGGCGATGTCTCTGCCATTTCAGCAGATCATGCCGTCGCTAGTCCTGTCGCCAATGCACGGCAAATTGAGATTCTGCGCGGCGCTGCTGCCTTAAAGTATGGGTCAGGATCCAGCGGTGGCTTAGTCAATGTGATCAATGATCGTATTTTGACTAATCTACCAGAGCAGGCAACCGGGGCAGTCAACACCAGTTACGAAACCGTTAACAATGGCCGAGCAGCCTCAGGCATTGTCGATGCCGCCTTTGGCTCAGTTGCCGTGCACGTCGACACGGCCATCAATAATGCACAGAACTACCGCTTTCCAGGTAGCTCAACCCAGTCTCAGGGTCAGCCTGCGGGTGGCTGGACTGTTCCTCCGGAAGGCGGTGAAGCAACCAACTACACCGGTAAATTACCCAATTCTTTTAGCAATCAAAACAATTTGGGGTTAGGAGCATCGTATATCGGTAAGTCGGGGTACACCGGTATATCAATTGAGCGTCTTAACAATAACTACGGCATACCCACACCCGAGGGCGGTGCGATTAACCAATCACAAAATCGCTATGACTTTCAGCACCAAACGCGCGATCCATTTGAGGGCTTTTCTTCCTTAAAGTTCAGTGCGGCAAATAGCAATTACAACCATACGGAATTTGGGCCAAATGGTGTGGCAGCAGCCCTATGGAAAAACATTGCTAATGAAGCGCGCCTCGATTTATCCCATAAGAATTTCATGGGATGGAAAGGCAATATTGGCGCTCAAGTAACGCGTGCATCCCTCGAGGCAACGGAATTAGATAGTGGTAATTATGCGATTGTTCCATCGACCAAAACCAATTCCAATGCCCTCTTCTGGATTGAGGAAGGACGCTGGGGGCCTCTGCAAGCTAACTTGGGTTTACGCTATGACAACGTAAGTCAAAACCCCAATAGCGCAACAATTTTTCCATATGAAGCTGGAGTAGGTGGCAATGGCATCGACTTTAAAAAAGATGGGGCTCTAAGCTCAGACGGCCCCGTAAACCCGCAGGCTGTAAACCGTAATTTCAATCTAACATCCTACTCTGCTGGTGGCTTGTGGAACTTAGTCAATGGTTATGGCCTGGGAGCTGCATATACGGTATCTCAACGAGCACCAAGCGCACAAGAACTCTATGCCTACGGTATACATGAATCTACCGCAACCTTTGTGGTTGGGAACTCCAATTTATCAAAAGAGACTTCTCACAATCTTGAACTAACGGCACAAAAGGTGTTGGGTAAAGTACGTGGTAAGGCAAGTATCTATGTAAATAAGTTTAATAACTACATTTTCGGAAACTATATTTCTGGAGAAAGTGCTGGAGATGAGGACTTTAGCGTGGTCGTTGCCCAGCAAGCCGCAGCCAAAATCAAAGGGGCCGAAGCCGAACTGACCTACAACTGGAATCAATTTGGCAGCGGCGCCCGTTTGTTTGCGGATGCATCCCAAGGGACTTTTGATGCGGGCGGCAATTTGCCGTTGCAACCAGCGCCACGGTTGGGATTGCAGCTGGCCCATCAGCAAAATAAGTGGTTAGCCAATGCCAGTTACACCTATAGCTTTGAACAGAATCGATTGGCTTCTTGGGAAGTGGGTCCTACGCCAAGCTATAACTTACTGAACGCCGGTTTGTCGTATACCGAGAAGATCAATAAGATCAGTTGGACGGGCTACGTTAATTTGCGTAACTTGCTCAACGAGCAAATCCGTTTTACTACCACCCCCATGGCAGTGCGTTTGTATGCACCGCAACCGGGGCGTAGCCTCATGGTGGGGGTACGCGCCGCCTTCTAACGGCTGTCGCACAGTTGCGCTGCAATCAGGCTCTGGCTCAGTTCGGCCAGGGCCTTTCTTTCTGTAAGTGCAGGTAGTTTTTCGCAAATGCTAATCTGGGCGCAAATGGGCGGGCTGCAAATCAGATTCCAGATCGAGTCCAATAAGCCCATGTCGCCAACAAAGGCAGGTGCTGTGGTTTTTTGGCCAGTATGCACATCAAAGTACTGAATCGCCAGGGCATATACCGGCGCACTGGCCACAATGGCTGCTTCGAATAAGTTCGATTTAAACGGTGCTACCTGCTTGCCATCGGTCGAGGTGCCTTCTGGAAAGATGCAAATGGCTTTTTGCTTCAGTTGCTCAGCTACTTCCTGCACCATATTGCGAATGCTATTGGACTTACCCCGCTCAATAAAGAGCGTACCGAGCTGTTTAGCCATCCAGCCAAAAATAGGCCAACTCGCTACTTCGGATTTAGCGACAAAATAATGGGGTTTAAAGGCATTGATCACATGAATATCAATCCACGAGATGTGATTGGCTGCTAATAAGTAATGGGCGTCTATCAGGTGCTTCTCCCCAACCACACTCAGGCGCATCTGAAACAAAGCCAGCAGCTGCTTGCACCACTTACGAATCGATCGATGCCGCTGCTCTACTTTGAACCAAGGAAATAGCAGCAGCAAAATGAAGCATCCTTTAAAAACATGCGCCATGATTTGCAATATGGTGTAAATGCGGCTTGGATTCATATTAATAATGGTTGATGTAGAAGGCTCTTTGTTATTCAGAATGCAATAACAATACTAAGCTAGTAAGTCATAAAAATGACATGAAATTGTCATGAAGCCTACACACTCGCATGGCTTAATACTCTTCAATGACGCACTACCGAGCCATCTGGATTTCAGACGTGCACCTGGGTACTACAGGCTGCCAGGCAAACTACCTTCTCGATTTCTTAAAGCACAACGAAGCCGATACCTACTACTTGGTTGGTGACATTATTGACGGATGGCGCCTAAAGAAATCATTCTATTGGCCGCAAACGCACAATGACGTAGTCCAAAAATTACTGCGCAAAGCCCGTAAAGGCGCTAGCGTGTACTTCATCCCGGGTAATCACGATGAAAGCGCCCGCCAATACATCGGCACGTCCTTTGGCGAGATTCAGGTGGTGGAAGAGATTATTCATACCACTAAGGATGGCAAAAAGCTCTGGGTTACCCATGGCGATTTATTTGATGGCGTGATGCAGTACGCCAAATGGCTCGCCTATGTCGGCGACACCCTATATTCCCTGATTTTGTACATGAATCGCTACTTTAATTTGATTCGCATCAAAATGGGCTTGCAATACTGGTCGCTATCGCAATACCTCAAGCACCAAGTCAAGAATGCCGTGAGCTACATTGCTGATTTTGAGCACATCATGGCGCGCGAAGCCCGCATGCGCAATTGCGATGGCGTCGTTTGTGGGCATATTCACAAAGCCGAAATTCGAGAAATCGATGGGCTCATTTATTGCAACGATGGCGATTGGGTTGAGAGCCTGAGCGCCCTCGTTGAGACCACCGAAGGTGAACTCAAACTGGTGTTTTGGAACACCATTCTGGGCGACCCAAACCCAAGCATCGCCAATATAGAAGAGTTCCATATGGAAGTTGCTATTAGTAAATCACGTGAAGGGGCCTTAGCATGAAAATAATGATCGTAACCGACGCCTGGGAACCCCAAGTCAATGGGGTTGTTCGCACCTTAAAGCAAACTTGCCATGAACTGAAATTAATGGGGCATGAGATCGAGATGATCACGCCCAATCAATTCAAAACCATTCCTTGCCCTACCTATCCAGATATCTCTCTGTCACTATTTCCCGGGAAAGGCGTAGCCCGCAAAATTAAGGATTTTGAGCCCGATGCGATTCACATTGCCACCGAAGGCCCCTTGGGTTTATCTGCCAGAGCCTATGCTGTGCGCAATCGCCTGCCCTTCTCTACCGCTTACCATACCCGCTTTCCAGAGTACGTTCAGGCAAGGACCGGTATTCCGATCTCGTGGACCTATGCCTTCTTGCGCTGGTTTCATGGCCCCTCGATGGCCGTCATGGCGCCCACCATCGTCGTCAAAAACGATCTAGAAAAATTTGGCTTTACGAATGTGGTGCTGTGGTCACGCGGTGTGGATACCGAGGTATTTCAGATGCAAGAGTCCAAAGTCCTCAACTCAGCGCACCCGATCTTTTTGTACGTTGGCCGGGTTGCGGTTGAAAAAAACATCAATGCCTTTTTGGAAATTGACTTGCCAGGATCAAAGTGGGTGGTAGGTGACGGTCCCGCCATGGCCAAAATCAAGCAGCAATACCCTAACGTTAATTACTTAGGTGTTTTACAGCAGCCCGAGTTAGCCAAAGTCTATGCGGCCGCTGATGTCTTTGTCTTTCCAAGTAAGACGGATACCTTTGGTCTTGTCTTGCTAGAAGCCATGGCTTGCGGTACACCAGTGGCTGCTTACCCCGTGACAGGCCCGATCGATGTCTTGGGAGACTCGCCAGCCGGCGCCATGGATAAGGATTTACGTACGGCCTGCTTAGCTGCCCTCAAGATTCCCCGCGAGGTGGCTAGAGCCCATGCCGAGCGCTTCTCATGGCGGGCTTCGACAGAACAGTTTGCCCGGCATTTAAAGCCAGTAGCCACGCCAGCAATTCACCGCACCGCGCTGGCGTGAGTAGATATAGTCAATTAACCCATTGAAAAATACTTACCACATCGACCAAAATCCGCACAAGGGCAATCGCGGCCTCGTTCGCGCTTGGCATGCGGCAAAAAACTCATGGCATGGGCTGGTATTTGCGTTCAAAGAAGAAAGTGCATTTCGGCAAGAGCTCACCCTTTTTGTATTACTGACCCCAGTGGCGTTACTCTTGCCCGTAACGCTGTTTGAAAAAGCCGTATTAATTTCTTCTCTGGTGCTCGTTATGGCAATTGAATTACTCAATTCGAGCGTGGAAGCCGCGATTGATCGAATTTCCTTTGAGCACCATGACCTCTCCAAACGCGCCAAGGATTTTGGCTCGGCTGCGGTGATGTTGGCCCTACTCATTACCCTTATTTTGTGGCTTAGCGTTTGCTTGCCTCTTTTCATGAAACTGTCATAAACCCCATCTAGACTCGGGTTTACTACTACAAGGTTCCTTTTATGTCCGATATGCCAAATCCATTTGCCCCGTTCGACGTGTTTTTTAAAGGCGTGACTACCGTCAGCCGCAAGCAGAAATTACTGCCTCTCAAAAAGCTCTTATCGAAAAAAATGGCCAAGCGTTTATTTGGTAAAGCATTTGCGCAGCGAACTCGAACTGAGTTGCGGTCCACGCCCGAGGTGGCACGTCCCATCATCAAATCAAAGCGCCCTGCACTACAGGTATCTTGGGCTAAAGATGCGGGTGAGATTCAAGAAGCGCAGCGCTTGCGCTTTAAAGTATTTGCGGAAGAGATGGGCGCTGCCCTCCCTAGCCATACTCAAGGGCTGGATGTGGATGAGTTTGATGCCTACTGTGACCACCTGATCATTCGTGATCAAGATACCCTGCGGGTAGTCGGCACCTATCGGGTGTTACCACCCCATAAGGCACAAGAGATCGGCAAGCTCTATTCCGATTCCGAATTTGATCTAACACGCCTGGATCACTTACGCCCCAAAATGGTGGAAGTGGGCCGTTCCTGCGTGCATCAAGACTACCGTTCGGGCGCCGTCATCATGGCACTCTGGAGCGGTCTGGCTGAATACATGCTAAAAAACAATTATGAAATCATGCTCGGTTGCGCCAGCATCCCGATGACCGATGGTGGACACTTCGCTGCTAGCCTATACAACGGACTGAGCGCAGATCAAATTGCGCCCATCGAAAACCACGGCTTTCCGAAGGTACCGCTACCACTCAATCGCCTCAATGGTGGCCTCGATGTCGAAGCGCCTCCGCTAATTAAAGGCTACCTCAAATTAGGGGCAAAAATATGCAGTGCGCCCGCTTGGGATCCTGACTTTAATACAGCCGACCTCTTGACCATGTTGCGCCTCTCCGAAATCAATCCCCGCTACGCAAAGCATTTTTTAGGTCAATAAACAAGCCGCCTGTTTTAAGTCAATTTGATGGTGTAGGGCCGACCAATGCGGTCCCATTCAGCGGCCTCTTTGCGCAAACTAAATTCGGTCAAAGGGTGCTTATCAAGCCACGCTTTTGCAATCTGAATCGTAAATCCGGCGCCTGACTCGCTCACGCCCACCTCTGGCAAATGGGCATCGGTTCGACCACGGCATAGCAATTGCGCCAAGCGTAAGGCAAGCAGCATGCGCCAATCCAGAAATTCGGCATTATTCGCCAGCTTCCCGAGTTTGCCGGTGTGACCGACTAGCAGGGTCGCTAAACGAAATTGGTCGTTTTTTGAGAATCCTGGCATGTCGGCATTACCGGCAATGTAGGCTGAATGCTTGTGGTAACTGTTATGGGAAATCGACAGACCAATCTCATGCAAATTCGCAGCCCACTCCAATAAAATCAGATTATTTGTTCTAGCTTCTGTGTCGCGACTTGGTAATTGCGATAAAAAACTAGCCGCTAAATTCCCCACGCGTTTGGCTTGCAGCCGATCCACCGAGTACCGGCCCATAAACTGCTCTACTGTGACAAAACGCATATCGTGGTGCTGTGATCGGCCCAGTAAGTCATACAAGACCCCAACCCGCAGCGCGGCATCGGTGACTTCCATTAATTCAATATCAAGCTCTTCAAACACCGCCAGCATAATGGCTAAGCCACCTGGCCATACCACGCGCCGATCGTCTTTAAGCCCCGGTATGGGTATTTGACTGGTGCTCTCAAAACGCAATAAATCGTGCTTCATTGCTTTTAGAGCGGCTTTGGTAATGAAGCCTTTTGGGGCATCGCCATACCCCATTGCAGCAATGATTTCAGCTAAAGCACGGGCGGTACCAGACGAGCCGACGGCTTGCTTCCAGCCCTGCTTGACAAAGGGCTCGGCAATGACTTGAATTTCGCGGCGAGCAGTGAGCTCCGCTTCTTTAAAGGCATGGGCATCAATCTCGCCCTTGGGAAAAAAACGCATGCTGTGCGAAACACACCCAATGTAGAGGCTTTCCATTAGTTGGGGCTTATACCCCTCACCAATAATGAGCTCGGTCGATCCGCCACCAATATCCACCACCAAGCGATTGCCTTGGACTGGCGATACCTCATGGGCAGCGCCAATGTAAATCAGACGGGCCTCTTCCACCCCGGCAATCACCTCAATCGGAAATCCCAAGGCTTTTTCAGCGTCTTTAATGAACTCCGCCGAATTGCGCGCAACCCGCAAGGTATTCGTGGCCACAGCACGAACCTGCTCCAACTTAAAACCACGGAGGCGCTCACCAAAGCGGCCCACAGCTGCTAAGCCACGTTCGTAGGCCTCAAAGCCTAATAATTTTTTATCGGTTAAGCCGGCCGCAAGGCGCACCGATTCCCGCAGGGTGTCGATGGGCCTGAGTTGCATACCAGAGGGGGTGTTGATGACTTCTGCCACCAGCATACGAAAGCTATTTGAACCCAGGTCCACTGCGGCTACGTAGCCGTTTGGGTGGGCGGTATCACTATTTTTTTTCAAACGGCAACCACTTTAGAGGGATAAAAAACCAGTAAACGAATAAGCCTATTGTATGAAATAAAAATGATACATTGATTAAATATGAGGGAAAATCACCCTTTCTAGCCCATATGACCAGCCTTTCGCCCCCCATTTTAAACCGAGAAATCGGTATTTTGGAGTTCAACTCCAGGGTATTGGCACAAGCCGAAGATCCGACTAATCCACTCTTGGAGCGCTTGCGTTTCTTGGGCATTGTTTCCAGCAATTTAGATGAGTTTTTTGAGGTCCGCGTTGCTGGCCTGAAAGAGCAACTTTTATCAGAACCCAACAAAATGGAGGCCGATGGCCTGCGTATTCATGAGGTCTATGCCAAGGTAACCGAGTATGCCCACACCTTGGTCGCTCGGCAATACTCAGTTTTCAAGAACACCATTAAGCCGCAATTAGATCAACATGGCATTTTATTCATGTATGCCTCGGACTGGACCCCAGAACAAGAAAAATGGGCGCACGGTATTTTTCGAACCGAGTTATTGCCACTACTGACGCCAATTGCGCTGGATCCAGCACACCCATTTCCAAAGGTTGCCAATAAGAGCCTGAGCTTTATTGTGGCACTGGATGGCAAAGATGCCTTTGGTCGGCGCGCGCGATTGGCCGTAGTGCAAGCGCCGCGCTCCTTACCGCGGGTGGTGCGCATGCCAAAACGCCTCGCTAAGACGGATGATGGCTTTGTCTTACTGTCCTCCTTCGTGCAGAAGTTTGTAGGCGATTTGTTTCCAGGTCTGACTATTGTGGAATGCCATCCCTTTCGGGTGACGCGCAATTCCGAACTCTTTGTTTCGGAAGATGATGTCACTGATTTGCGTAAGGCTCTGCAAGGTGAACTGCCTACCCGCCATCTCGGCGATGCCGTTCGGCTTGAAACCTCGATCGATACGCCGGACGCCCTACTGGAGAGGCTGCGCGAAGAAAACGGCTTAGAGCCGCAAGATTGCTACCGAGTCGATGGGCCTGTGAACCTACTGCGTCTCTCTCAAGTACCCGACTTGGTCAATGCACCATCGCTGAAGTTTGAGCAGTACCATCCACGCTCTTCACTGGGCTTAACCCGGCCAGGCCAACGTGACTCAAGTGATCCCAAGGACGCCATTATTGAGCGCATTCGTCAGGGTGATATTTTATTGCACCACCCCTATGAAAGCTTCGAACCCGTCTTGCAATTGCTACGCGAAGCCTCAATTGATCCCGATGTATTGGCAATCAAACAAACGGTATACCGCACTGGTGACGATTCCCCAGTAATGGATGCCTTGATTCAGGCGGCGCGCAATGGCAAAGAAGTCACGGTGGTCCTCGAGTTATTGGCACGCTTTGACGAACAAACCAATATCAATTGGGCGGCTAAATTAGAAAGCGTGGGTGCCCATGTCGTGTATGGCGTAGTGGGGCATAAATGCCATGCCAAGATGCTCTTGGTAGTCCGCCGCGAAAAAATACCCCACAAAAAGGGCAAATCAAAACTAGTGCGCTACGTGCATTTAGGCACCGGTAACTACCACCCCAAAACGGCCAAGCTTTACACCGACTTTGGTCTTCTGACCTGCGATGAATCGATTACCAATGACGTGCATTTGGTCTTTCAGCAGCTCACGGGGACAGCCTTGCATTTAGAAACCCGCGAACTCTGGGAATCGCCTTTCACCTTACTCGATGAACTAATTGCCCACATCCGCGCTGAAGCAAAAGCCGCAAAGGCTGGAAAAAAAGCCCTCATCATTGCCAAGATGAATGCCCTGCTCGAACCCACGATCATTGCTGAGCTCTACAAGGCATCGCAAGCCGGCGTCAAGATTCAGCTTATTGTGCGCGGCGTTTGCGCCTTGCAGCCCGGCGTCAAAGGGCTCTCCGAGAACATTCATGTCCGCTCTATTATTGGGCGATTTTTAGAGCACCACCGCATCTGTTATTTTTATGCCGCCGGAAAAGAATCGGTGCACCTATCTAGCGCCGATTGGATGGACCGTAATTTACTGCGGCGCGTCGAGGTAGCCTTTCCAGTGAAAGACAAGAAGCTCAAGCAGCGTGTAATCAATGAAGGATTAAAAGTACTACTTAAAGATAACGCCACCGCTTGGAAAATGAATCCCGATGGCAGCTACGCGCAAGTGGTACCCCGCGCTAAGCAAGCCCCGTTTATTGGGCAGATGGAATTAGCGCAACAGTTCGCTCAGCAGGGAAAACTAAAGTAAATACGCTGCCAACACCAAGCATGCTCTCAATCTGCAACTGCGCTTGATGACGGCTGGCAATGTGTTTTACGATCGCTAAACCAAGGCCAGTCCCACCCGTATCGCGCGAGCGACTGCGATCAACGCGATAAAAACGTTCGGTTAGGCGCGGCAGATGCTCTGCGCTAATTCCGGGACCGGTATCGCGAACCGAAAAAACCCCTTGCCCTTTTGCATTTCTATCCCATTGCGCAGTAATTACACCGCTATCTGGGGTATAGCGTATTGCATTGGAAATCAAATTACCAAAAGCGGAAAGTATTTCTTGCTCATCGCCCAACAGCCCGACTGATGCATTGCATTCAAAATGGAAGGTATGGCGACCCTGCGATAGCGCCTCGGCATCGCCGCGCAGAAAGGCAAAGACCGAACCCGAAACCGCAATCGGATTGGCGAGCGCCGGTAATGCATTCGATTCTAAATTGGCGAGGATTAATAAATCTTCAACCAGACTTTTCATGCGATGGCCTTGGATCATCATTAATTCTAGATACTCTTTTTCCTGATGCGGCTCTAGCTCGAGGGTTTGAACGGTTTCTAAAAAACCCATCATCACCGTCAGTGGTGTGCGCATTTCATGCGACACGTTCGCCACAAAGTCGCGGCGCATTGCTTCTGCTTTGCGTAAATCCGTGACGTCCTGCGCCATAAGGAGTCGGTGATTTTCAGCAAAGGGAAAGATCTGCAAGAGCAAACTCAGATTCGATCCTGAGCCCATTTTTTCAATCAAGAGGGGCTCTTCAAAACGGCGCGAAATCAAGTATTCAATAAACTGCGGATGACGTAAGATGTAGTTAATCGGCTGCATTGCGTCGCGCCTAAAGCTCAGACCAAAAAAAAGCTCTGCAATCGAATTACACCACTCAATCTGATCTTGGTTATCGAGCATGACAATGCCATTGGGTGATGCCTGAAACGCCTCGATAAAGCGTTGGTGCTGTCGTTCTACCTCGGCAATGCGTTTTTTGCTCGTTAATGCCGCGCGCTGCAGGCGGAAAAATACGTCCTCCAAATAGCCGAAGGCAGAAGGTAGATTTTCTAATTCGTCGGCTTGCAGGTATTTTTTTAAAACCGAGAGCTTGATGTAAAAGTAGCCCAATGGCAGAGCCAATACTGCCAAACTCGTACCGAAGGAGAGCCAGTTACCCCAAATCGAATGGGTAAGCCCGTATAAGAGCGCTGCAGAGGCCAACAGGAGGAGAAAGCGAGTAATTGCAGCAAACATAGCGACATCTTAGAGCATGCGCCTGAACAGGCTCTAAATCCCCTGAAAACGACTCAGGTTTCGACGGGGTTTTTGGTGATGCGGTAGCCGCTACCGCGAACGGTTTCGACGAAGCGATCGCAATCATAAGGTGATAAGGCTGCCCGGAGACGTTTAATGTGAACATCCACAGTACGCTCTTCGATGTAGGCCTCATTACCCCAGACATTATCTAAAAGATGGGTACGCGAGTGTACGCGCTCTGGGTTGGCCATTAAAAACTGCATCAGGCGGAATTCCGTCGGGCCTAAGGCCACGCTTTTGGGGCTTAAATTGGGACCCGTAATGGTCAAGCGGTGGGATACTGGATCCAACTGAATCGGACCTACGCTGAGTGCCTTTTCTTCAGCTGCCGCAGGGGCATGGCGCCGTAGCAGCGCTTTGACCCGTGCTACCAGCTCTTTTGGTGAAAACGGTTTGGTGACGTAATCATCCGCGCCGGCATCAAGGCCAAGCACCTTATCGGTCTCCTCACCTTTTGCCGTCAGCATCAAGATCGGCAATGACTGGGTTGCAGGATTAGCGCGCAGTTCTTTGGCAAACTGCACGCCTGGCTTGCCAGGTAACATCCAATCCAAAATAATTAAATCAGGCGAAATGGTGCGCATCATCAATACCGCCTCATCGGCCTGAAAAGCCCTGACAACAGTGAAGCCCGCATGCGTTAAATTGATGGAGATGAGCTCCGCAATGGATGGCTCATCTTCGACAATCAAGACGAGTTGAGACATGCGATCAGCTATTGGCTTCGCGAATCACATTATCTTGGGGCGTATGGCGAACATCCGCGCCCTTCACAATATAGATAACAAACTCACCAATATTCTTAGCGTGATCACCAATCCGCTCAATTGCTTTAGCAATGAACAGGAGATCCAATGCAATAGCGATCATCTTTGGGTCTTCTGCCATATAGGTAACTAACTTACGCACAAAACCACGAAACTCTTCGTCGATCTGTTTATCATCCTGCACCACCTTTGCAGCAGCTACCGCATCGAGGCGGGCAAAACAATCTAAGCTTTGGCGCAATAAATCAATTGCCATCTGCCCGGATAATATGATTTCAGCCACATTAATTTTATAGTTAGCTGATTCTTCAATCACACGACGGGAGCGCTTCGCTACACGCTCTGCCTCATCGCCGGCACGCTCCAAATTGGTAATTGCTTTGGAAATGGCCATCACTAAACGTAAGTCACGTGCAATTGGCTGGCGACGTGCAACTAATTCGACGCAAGCCGAGTCAATTTCAACCTCAATGGCATTAACGGTTTTCTCGCGCTCAATGACTTCATTGCATAAATCAATATTTAATTCAGTAAACCCGCGCATCGCAGTTTCAATTTGCTGCTCAACCAAGCCACCCATTTGCAGTAACTGGGCACAAAGCGCATTAAGGTCTTCATCAAATTGGGATGATAGGTGCTTATCTAGCATGTCTTCTCCTGATTAGCCGAAACGGCCGGTAATATAGTCTTCGGTTTCTTTACGCTTGGGCTTAATAAACAGCTCGTCCGTTTTGCCGTATTCCATCAATTCACCCAAATACATGTAAGCCGTAAAATCGGAGCATCGAGCAGCCTGCTGCATATTGTGCGTCACGATCGCAATGGTATAATCTTTTTTCAATTCATTGATCAATTCTTCAATCTTCGCAGTTGAAATCGGATCGAGCGCCGAGGTAGGTTCATCCAGTAACACAACGGATGGTTTAACCGCCACACTACGGGCAATACACAAACGCTGCTGCTGACCGCCTGACAAAGATAAACCACTCTGATTGAGCTTATCTTTAGCCTCATTCCACAGCGCCGCCTTAGTCAGAGCCCACTCCACTCGCTCATCCATTTCTGCTTTAGACAGGCGCTCATAGAGGCGTACGCCAAAGGCAATATTTTCATAGATTGACATCGGAAATGGCGTTGGTTTTTGAAAAACCATGCCAATGCGGGAACGCAATAAGTTCACATCACTATCCGCAGCCAAAATGTTCTCGCCATAAAAGCTAATCTGCCCTTCAGCGCGCTGCCCTGGATACAAGTCATACATCCGGTTTAGGGTGCGCAGTAAAGTGGATTTGCCACAGCCCGATGGGCCAATAAAGGCAGTGACTTTACGCTCAATAATATCGAGATTAATGTCTTTTAAGCCTTGAAAGCTGCCATAAAAGAAGTTTAATTTGCGGACCTCAATGGCATTCGTGACTGCTCCTGCACCCTCGCGATCGGCTACTGCCGCATCCGCTTCAGCCGAACCCGCATGCATTACTGTTCTCATCATTGTCATACTTTTACCTTTTCGCGAAACACAACCCGTGCCAGAATATTTAAACCCAATACAGCAAACGTAATTAATAGCGCACCACCCCAAGCTAAATCGACCCAGTTGTCATAAGGACTCATGGCAAACTGGAAAATCACCACAGGAAGATTAGCCATGGGAGCATTCATATTGGTGGAGAAAAATTGGTTATTCAACGCTGTAAACAAGAGGGGCGCTGTTTCCCCGCTAACACGGGCTAAGGCCAATAAAATTCCAGTAATGACCCCGCTCTTGGCGGCTGTTAGGGTTACGCTCAGCGCCACCTTCCATCTTGGAGCGCCCAATGCATAGGCCGCCTCTCGCAATGTTAATGGCACTAAACGCAGCATATTTTCAGTAGTGCGCACCACGACTGGAATAGCGATTAGGGCCAAAGCAATGGTGCCTGCCCATCCAGAAAAATGCTTTACCTGATAAACAATGATGGCGTACACAAACAAGCCGATCACAATCGATGGTGCCGATAACATAATGTCGGTTACAAAGCGCGTCACTTCAGCAAACTTGCTCTTCGCGCCATACTCGGAAAGGTAGATTCCAGCCAGAATACCAATTGGCGTGCTAATAAATGTACAGGTAGCCACAATCATCAAGCTACCTACAATGGGGTTCGCTAAACCACCGCCCTCAGTGCCAGGTGCAGGGGTGTTCTCTAAGAACAGGGATGGACTGATTGCGGCAAACCCCTTGTATAGCAATACCGACAAGATCCAGAACAGAAAGATCATGCCGATACTCATTGCAATCATCGATAGGGTAAGGCCTATTGCATTTGCACGCTTGCGCTGATTGAATAGACCGCGATCCACACCTTTTGACATGGTGGAGCCTGACTTAAATAGAGCGTTACTCATTATGTTTTAGCCCCTTGATTGGCTTCCATGCGCATCAACATGAACTTTGCGAGTGAAAGAACTACGAACGTAATCACAAATAAAGCCAGACCTAATAAAAATAAAGACGAATAGTGAACACCGATTTCAGCCTCACCAAATTCGTTGGCTAAAGTAGAGGCAATCGAATTTCCAGGAGCAAATAGAGATGCCTTGAGCTTATGGGCATTGCCAATCACGAATGTCACCGCCATGGTCTCGCCCAGAGCACGGCCTAGACCGAGCATGATGCCGCCAATTACACCGGTTTTAGTGTATGGCAAGACCACATTCCGGACCACCTCCCAGGTGGTACAGCCAATTCCATAGGCTGACTCCTTAAGTACTGGAGGAACAATTTCAAATACATCACGCATCACCGAGGCAATAAATGGCAGAATCATCATGGCCAGAATTAAACCAGCGCACAAAATGCCGATGCCGTTAAATGCACCAGCAAATAAAAGGCCGATACCTGGTATATGACCAAATGTAGCTGCAAGAGCGGGCTGAACGTAATCAGCAAATAAAGGAGCAAAAATAAAGAGGCCAAACATGCCATAAATGATGGATGGCACGGCCGCAAGGATTTCAACAGCGGTGCCTAACGCACGGCGCAGACCCTTTGGGCAAATTTCAGTCAAAAATACCGCAATACCAAAACTGAGCGGTACTGCAATTAGAAGGGCAATAACCGAGGTAACCACGGTTCCATAGATGGCAATCGCGCCACCAAACTCACCGTTAATAATATCCCATTCAACGGTGGTAAAAAATCCAAATCCAAACTTCTCAAAGGCAGGATACGCATTTACAACCAGGGAGGCAATGATGCCTAAGAGCGCCAAGAGAACGGTAAGGGCAAAAAATTGCGTGGTCAGATAAAACAACTTATCCAAGAAGCGTTGTTGCTTTGCGATTTTTATTGCCTGCGGACGAACTAGGCTTAATGAAGCTGAATTTTCCATAAACGCAATGCCTTTAAAAGGTGCTCACTACATTAAATTGTATTTTGATTTGAATACACAGAACTCAAACTGCAGTCAAAAGGCTCCACATTAAAGCGGAGCCTTTTGAAATTTTTAAACTCAATTACTTGGTATTAATCTGCGACCAAACGTTTTTACGAATGAAATCGGTTGTAGCAGCAGGCATAGCAACATAATCTAAGTCAGCAGCCATTTTTTGTCCTTCTTTGAAAGCAAAATCAAAGAATTTCAGTACTTCAGCCGAGCTAGCTTTGTTTGTTGGGTTCTTGTACATCAAGATGAATGATGCACCGGTGATTGGCCATGACTTTGCACCAGGAGCGTCAGTAATGAAAGTACCCATTCCTGGAATCTTTGCCCAATCGGTTCCAGCTGCAGCAGCTGCGAAGGTGGTGTCGTCTGCAACAACGAATTGTCCATCCTTGTTCTTAAGTTGAACCGTAATCATGTTGTTTTTCTTCGCATAGGCATACTCAACATAGCCGATGGAGTTCTTCACGCGACCAACGTTTGCAGCAACACCCTCATTACCTTTACCGCCAACGGACGAAGCCGCTGGCCACTTGACTGCTGCGCCAGCACCAACCGCACTCTTCCACTCGCCACTTACTTTTGCCAAGTAGTCAGTGAAAATAGCAGTTGTACCAGAGCCGTCAGCACGATGAACTACAGTGATGTCACCAGCAGGGATCTTTACGCCTGGATTGAGCAGTGCAATACGCTTGTCGTTCCAGTTAGTAATCGTGCCCTGGAAAATGTCAGCCAAAGTAACACCATCTAATTTCAACTGGCCTGGCTTCATGCCGTCCACGTTAATAATAGGAACTACACCACCAATAATGGCTGGGAACTGAACCATGCCGTCTTTTTCTAAATCTTCAAACTTGACTGGGTTATCAGTCGCGCCAAAATCAACGGTCTTGGCTTTAATTTGCTTGATACCACCAGAGGAACCGATCGACTGGTAGTTCATGCCATTACCAGTGCGGGCCTTATAGGCTTCTGCCCATTTGCCGTAAATTGGGTATGGGAATGTCGCGCCGGCGCCAGTGATATCGGCAGCCATTGCTACGGGAGCAAAACTTACTGCAGAAATCGAAAGGGCTGCTACGGTGAGCGCCTTTTTCATTGTCAATTTCATTTCATTGTCCTTTAATAGTTTCACCGCACAACGCGATGATTGAACAATAAAGAGGCAATGTGACGGTTTTATGACATCTGGTCTTTAGGCAAAAAATCCATATAAAACAATGATTTACATTTGATATTTATAATGTGGGTATCGCTGCAACAATGGTTTTTGCGCAGTTGCTTGCCTGCTCAAGTGCTTTCGCCTCCACCATTACGCGTAAAACGGGCTCTGTTCCGGAGGCCCGAATTAACACCCTACCGCCGCTGCCAAGCTCGGAAGTAATGGAATTCACGACCTCCATTACCTTGGCATCGGCCTGCCAATCGTAGCCAGGGGCTACTTTGACGTTGATTAAGACCTGGGGAAAGGCATTCACACCATTGAGTAGCTCGGCCAAAGACTTCCCTTGTTTACGCATCGCTGAGAGCACTTGCAAGGCGGCAACAGTACCATCGCCGGTGGAATGCTGGTCTAAGCAAAGCAAGTGGCCGGAACCTTCGCCGCCCAATGTCCATTGCCGCTTTTTTAGTAACTCTAATACGTATCGATCGCCCACATTGGCACGCTCAAATTGCAAACCTAAGGCTTTAATAGCATGCTCTATTGCAGCATTGGTCATTAAGGTACCGACCACTCCGCCGAGTTTCCCGCCGCGCTCTACCTGGTCTTTGGCCAACACATATAACAGCTCATCGCCATTAAATAAGCGGCCTGTGCCATCTACCATTTGCAAGCGGTCAGCATCGCCATCGAGCGCTATACCCAAATCGGCTTGATGTTCTTTTACTGCAGCTACTAATGCAGCGGGCGCGGTAGCGCCACAGCCGTCGTTAATATTGCGGCCGTTGGGCTCAACCCCGATGGAAATCACCTCAGCGCCGAGCTCATGAAACACATTCGGAGCCGATTGATAGGCAGCGCCGTTGGCGCAGTCGACTACGAGTTTTAAGCCCCGTAAATTGAGGGCTGCAGGAAAGGTGGATTTGCAAAACTCGATGTAGCGGCCAGTGGCATCGTCAAGGCGAAATGCTTTGCCGAGGTATTTCGAACTGACGCAAGCCAGGGGCTGATCGAGTGCGGCCTCAATCGCCAACTCAGAGGTATCGGAAAGTTTGTCGCCCTCGGGTGAGAAAAACTTAATGCCGTTGTCTTGGTATGGGTTGTGTGAAGCAGAAATCACTACACCAGCAGATAAACGCAATGTTTTTGTCAGGTAGGCTACACCGGGAGTTGGCATTGGACCACACAGCATGACATCCACTCCTGCAGCAGAAAAACCTGCCTCCAGCGCAGCCTCGAGTAAGTAGCCCGATACGCGCGTGTCTTTCCCAATGAGAACGGTGCAGCGCTCACCTGCAGGAGCTGCTTGCTTTAATACGTTACCAGCAGCGTATCCCAGGCGGAGGATGAAATCCGGAATGATCGGGGCCTTGCCCACCTCACCCCGAATACCATCGGTACCAAAGTACTTTTTTTTCTTGGCTGTCATATGCCTTGATTATAAAACTTGCAAGTAAGAGGTTGCGTGCTTTTGCTCATCATGCGGTTTGGGCTGCAGCCCATAGCGTTAAGGCATCAATGGTCTCTGGAACATCGTGTACGCGCACGATGCTTGCGCCCCGCTCTGCGGCCAAAACGGCGGCAGCCACACTGGGTATCAGTCGATCACCAACCTCTCGCCCAGTAATTTTGCCCAGCATTGACTTTCGAGAAATGCCTGCCAATACTGGATGGCCATTTTGCGTGAATTTAGAAAATTCTTGCAGCATTTTTAAGTTGTGTTCGAGGCTCTTACCAAAACCAAACCCGGGGTCAATTGCAATGCGATCGGCAGCAATGCCCTGCTGGATTAAAGTCTGCGTGCGCTCCATTAAAAAAGCATTTACCTCGCTGACTACATTCAGATAGTTTGGATTGAGTTGCATGGTGATCGGATCACACTGCATATGCATCAACACAATGCCGCAATGGCGTGCTGTCGCGGCATCACATACCACTGCTTCAGCACCGACTTGCCGCAATGCCCAGATGTCATTGATGCAATCAACGCCGGCAATTAAAGCTTGCCGCATGGTCTCTGCTTTATAGGTATCAATCGATAGAGCAACGCCGCAATCGGTGAGCGCTTCAATAATAGGCGAGACCCGATCCAACTCTTCTTGCAGTGAAACGGGAATGGCGCCAGGCTTGGTTGATTCGCCACCAATATCAATCAGGTCAACGCCAGCGGCAATCATGGCCTCTGCTTGCCGCAGCGCATCGCCCGTCGCATAAAAGCGACCGCCATCCGAAAATGAATCCGGGGTAGCGTTCAGGATCCCCATCACCAGGGGTCGCTGGCGATTGGCTTGCCTTTGTCCTAGCTCAAAAAGAAAACGCCCGCAACGCCATGTTGCGGGCTGTTGAAGCAATCGCATTGCGCTAGCCTAAGCGCCGTTTATGCAGCTGCAGGTGCACCACCTGCGCTTGGTCCAGTCGGACCGCCTGCTGAGTTACCAAAAGCAGTTGCTGCAACTGGCTTGGGCGCCCGTGGTGGACGGCCATCCATAATGTCATTGATCTGCTCTGCATCGATGGTTTCCCAATCCATGAGTGCGGTCACCATCGCTTCCACTTTGTCTTTGTTGTTTTCTAGAATCGACCTGGCCATTGCATATTGGCTATCAATCAAACTCCGAATCTCTGCATCGACTTTTTGCTGGGTTAGTTCGGATACTGACTTCGAGCTATTCGGGCCAAACATGCCCTGCTGCTCGGTATCCACATACACCATAGTACCTAAGCTATCGCTCATACCATAGCGCGTTACCATGTCGCGCGCCATTTTGGTTGCGCGCTCAAAGTCGTTTGATGCGCCAGTACTCATGGAGTTGAGGAAGACCTCCTCGGCAGCACGACCGCCAAACAAAATGGCCAACTCCTCGAGCATCCGGTCTTTATATAAATTGACCCGGTCAAACTCCGGCAGCTGCCAGGTAACGCCCAATGCCATACCGCGTGGCATGATGGTGACTTTATGTACTGGGTCCGCTTTAGGTAACACTTTAGCGACTACCGCGTGACCGGCCTCATGGTAGGCGGTATTGCGGCGCTCTTCTTCACGCATCACAGCGGATTTGCGCTCAGGACCCATGTAAATCTTGTCTTTGGCATCTTCAAAGTCTTGCATATCAACTGAACGCTTATTGCGACGTGCAGCGAAGAGTGCCGACTCATTAACTAAGTTCGCTAAATCCGCGCCAGAGAAGCCTGGGGTACCGCGCGCCAATACAGCGGCATTGACGTCAGTGCTAATCGGCACCTTGCGCATATGCACTTGCAGAATCTGCTCACGGCCGCGAATGTCAGGCAAGCCGACATGCACCTGGCGATCGAAACGACCTGGGCGCAATAACGCACGATCCAAAACATCTGAACGGTTGGTAGCCGCAACCACGATCACGCCGCTATTACTCTCAAAACCATCCATCTCCACTAGCATCTGGTTTAAGGTCTGCTCGCGCTCATCGTTACCACCGCCCATACCAGCGCCACGATGGCGGCCAACGGCATCGATCTCATCAATAAAGATAATGCAGGGGGCATTCTTTTTCGCGTTCTCGAACATATCACGTACACGCGATGCACCAACACCAACGAACATCTCAACGAAGTCCGAACCGGAGATCGAGAAGAACGGTACTTTCGCTTCACCCGCAATAGCCCGTGCCAGCAAGGTCTTACCGGTTCCTGGAGGCCCTACTAATAGAACACCATGCGGAATGTGACCGCCCAGCTTTTGGAACTTCTGTGGGTCTTTCAGGAAGTCAACGATTTCAAAAACTTCTTCTTTGGCTTCATCGCAACCAGCAACATCACCGAAGGTCACGGTGTTGCTGTTTTCATCGACCAAGCGGGCTTTGGATTTGCCGAAGGAGAATGCACCCCCTTTGCCGCCACCTTGCATCTGCCGCATCATGAAAAACCAAAATCCAATAATGAGTAGTGTCGGTCCGAGGTAATACAAGGCGGACATCAATAAATTAGGTTCGTCTTCTGCTTTACCAGTGACCTGTACGCCAGCCTTCATTAAGTCGCCGACCATCCAGATGTCCCCTGGTGAAATCAAAGAATATTTGTTTCCATCAACGGGAGTCACTTGCAATGTACGGCCTTGCACATCAACGCGGCGAACTTTACCGTCGCGCGCATCATCCATGAATTGCGAATAGGTCACACGCTCTGGTGTAGTTGGCTTATCGAACTGCTTAAACACAGTAAAAAGGACGAGGCCGACAATGAACCAGACGCCGATTTTTTGGAACATATTGTTGTTCAAATACCCACCTTTGCCGGATTAATCCGGGAGTTCATACACAAATAAAGCAAAAGAAATAGTTATTTCCTTCTATAGATAATTCTACTACCTTCGTAATTCAAGGGTTTAGCCTATTTTTATTTGCTAAAACCACCTAAATATAGGGGTCATTAACCATTTTAGGGCAGTTTTGACGGCTTTAAGTGGCGACCCAGCAAAAAGGTCTCGGAGGAGCGATCACGCGAGGCTTTGGGCTTTCTCGCTGAAACCGTCTTAAACACCTTCTTAAAGGTCTCCACAATCTGACTATAGCCGCTGCCATGAAAGCATTTAATCAGCAGAGCGCCATCGGGTTGCAAGTGCGCTTTGGCAAAATCCAAGGCCAGTTCAGCCAAGGTTGCCATGCGCGCCGCATCGGCAATGCCCACACCCGATAAATTGGGTGCCATGTCCGATAAAACCAAATCGACCTTGCCATTGCAACTGGGCGGCAATAAAGATTCGAGGGCGCGCAAGCCCTCCTCCTCCCGAAAATCACCTTCAATAAAATGGACGTCGGCAATTGCCTCCATTGGCAACATATCGATTGCAACAATCACGCCATCGGGCTTACCCGATTCAATCTTGGGATTGTGTTTACCCAACTCCGTTAAACGGTTGCGTACGTATTGCGACCAACTGCCTGGCGCGCTGCCCAAATCCACCACCACCATGCCGGCCTTAATCAAGTGATCCTGCTCATCGATTTCACTTAGCTTGTAGGCCGCACGGGCACGGTAGCCCTCTTTTTGCGCCATTTTGACGTAGGGATCCATGAGGTGATCCTGCAACCAGCTTTTATTGAATTTATTCTTTGCCACGTGATCCTAATCGGTTAATTCCCACTGCACAGCACCAAGCTGAACGCTCTACTTTACCTGCTTATTTTCGCCCCATAAACAGCAATGCTCTATGATCGAGGCATGACTGCACTTATCATCTCTCCCGCACAGCGCAAAGCGCTTAAAGCCAAAGCCCATGACCTCAGCCCCGTTGTGATGATTGGTAACGACGGATTAACTCCAGGCGTCGTAAAAGAGGCAGAAATTGCCATTAATAGCCACAACTTAATTAAAGTGCGCGTTTTTGGTGATGATCGTGAAAATCGCATCGCCATCTATGAAGCCTTGTGCGACAAACTGGGTGCCGCGCCTGTGCAGCACATCGGTAAGTTATTGGTTATTTGGCGCCCCGAGCCCCTAATCAAAGATGCCAATGCGCCCACTGCCCGGGGTGGCAACAAGACCAAAAAGTCAATTCAAGCACCACGCTCGCCGAATCGCCCTGTCAGTCGCGGCACTACCAGCACATCGGAGCGCTCTGCGCGGCGCACGGCTGCTGCCAAGCCTTTCGGAAAAACCGCTGCCAGCAAAGCGGAAGCGCCTGCCCGCAAAGCAGCGTCTAAGAGTGCCTCAGCAAGGCCAACGCGCGCCGATGCCGCTGAATCCAAAATTGGCTGGTCTTCTCCTGGCTACAAACGGGCAGCTGCACCGAGTGGCCCAGTCAAGCGTCGTAAAGTACGGCAGGCGAGCACTAAGAAAAAATCCTTGGGTTAAGTCTTAACTAAGAAGAAGCTATTGGATGGCGGCTTAAGCGCCATACCATCCACAAACCCAACACGCTCTGCAGTAAAAATAATCCACTGGAAATGCCGTGCAAACGCCCAAATAGCGCGGCGGATGGCGAGGCCATTACGGGCATACCCAAGAGCAATGCCTCCTTACGCAGTCCATCCATATAGGGAATGATGCCAAAACACGTCAAAGCCGAAATCAATAGCAATACGAGGATCAGCCATCGAATGCTGCGGTAGTCATCCAGCTTGTGCTTAATCAGGGCATTGGCCAGTAAGAGTAAAGCGACACAAACGGCCACACTAACGTAGGCCTCGGCTTGAAAAATGGCTGCTGCAATCATCCCGGCAACTTGGCGATCTTGCAAGCTAGCGAAGATGGTTGGAACCACCAGATAGCCTACCGTACAGAGGCTTCCCACCCAAAGCCCCGCAAGGATTAAAAAGAGACGCTGCATGGCGGTGTGGCGAAGGCTTACTGCTGCATTCATAGATTAAATGTAGCGGACTGCCAAAATCTCCACTTCGCGATTGCCGCCAGGGGCCTGTACTGCAACGACATCACCCTCTTCTTTGCCGATCAATGCACGCGCAATTGGGGAACTAATTGAAATTTTATTGAGCTCAATATCCGCTTCATCATCTCCAACAATTTGGTAGGTGAATTTGGTGCCGTCCTCCAAATCCTCTAGGTCCAGAGTGGCACCAAATACCACACGACCATCCACCTCAAGGGTTGCAGGATCAATGATTTGAGCACCCGAAAGCATCGTCTCTAACTCTTTGATGCGGCCTTCAATAAAGCCTTGCCTTTCTTTCGCAGCATCGTATTCGGCGTTCTCCGAAAGATCGCCCTGCGCGCGCGCCTCTGAAATCGAAATAATGACTGCTGGACGCTCGACGTGCTTAAGGCGATGCAATTCGGCTTTAAGGAGCTCAGCGCCAAATTTAGTAATGGGAATGGTGTTCATACCGCAACCTTGCTTATCTAGGTATTAAAGAGGTAGTTTAAGCCAGGTCAGCGGCATTGACAGCGACTATTCCAAGGAGCGGTGCAAATTTTGCAATGAGTAGACCTCGAGCGAATCTTTGCCCCCACTCTTGGAAGCCATCAATCCATCCATAACTGCCCGCGCTGCACTAATGGTGGTGTAGTACGTCACATCATTTGCCTGGGCACTGGTTCGAATCGAACGGGAATCTGCAATTGCGGTCCGGGTCTCATCCACGGTCGTAAAGACCAAGGAAATTTCCCGATTTTTAATGAGATCAACAATATGCGGCCGACCGTCTTTGACTTTATTGACCACCCGCACGGGTAAACCAGCAGCGGCAATCGCGGCGGCAGTGCCTTTGGTTGCCACCATCGGAAAGCCGAGCTCATGCAAAAGCTGGGCCACTGCAACTGCTTTGCCTTTGTCGCTGTCTTTAACGGTCAATACCACCGTACCGGTTTTGGGTAATTTGATGCTAGCCCCCAGCTGCGATTTAAACAAAGCCTCACCGAAGGTTTTTCCTACGCCCATCACCTCGCCGGTGGAGCGCATTTCAGGCCCCAGAATGGGATCAATGCCTGGGAATTTATTAAACGGGAAGACGGCTTCCTTAACCGAGAAATACGGTGGAATTACTTCGCGTGTAATGCCTTGTTTCGCTAGACTCTGCCCTACCATGCAGCGCGCGGCAATTTTCGCTAATTGCAAACCGGTTGCCTTCGATACAAACGGCACGGTACGCGATGCACGGGGATTGACCTCGAGAACATAAATCACATCTTTACCATCGACGTTCTGAATCGCGAACTGTACGTTCATCAGCCCCACAACATTAAGGCCTCTGGCCATGGCTGCAGTTTGGCGTTTGATTTCATCAACGGTGGCTTCCGATAAGGAGTATGGCGGCAAAGAACAGGCGGAATCACCGGAGTGCACCCCAGCTTGCTCAATGTGTTCCATCACGCCGCCAATAAAGACTGCCTTGCCATCGCTAATGCAATCTACATCGCATTCAATTGCGTCGTTTAAGAAACGATCCAAGAGTACTGGCGAATCATGCGATACCTTCACTGCCTCGCGCATATAGCGTTCTAAATCACGGCCATCGTGTACGATCTCCATCGCGCGGCCACCCAGCACATACGATGGGCGCACCACTAAGGGGTAGCCAATCTCTTCAGCCAATCGCAAGGCCTCATCTTCTGCGCGTGCAGTCCGATTGGGTGGCTGACGTAAATCCAAGGTATGCAGTAACTTTTGGAAACGCTCACGATCTTCAGCCGCATCAATCATGTCAGGCGATGTACCAATAATGGGAGCGCCATTGGCTTCTAAATCTAAGGCGAGCTTGAGTGGCGTTTGGCCGCCGTACTGCACGATCACACCCTTGGGTTTTTCCTTGGCAACAATCTCGAGCACGTCTTCTAAAGTCAAAGGCTCAAAGTACAGGCGATCGGATGTGTCGTAGTCCGTCGATACCGTCTCTGGATTGCAATTGACCATGATGGTTTCATACCCATCTTCGCGCATGGCTAAGGCGGCATGCACGCAGCAGTAGTCAAACTCGATGCCTTGACCAATGCGGTTGGGTCCGCCGCCCAGCACCATAATCTTGTCACGGTTGGTCGGCTGCGACTCGCACTCACCGTGCTCTGCCTCATACGTTGAATACAAGTACGCCGTATTGGTAGAAAACTCCGCAGCGCACGTATCCACCCGCTTATAAACCGGAAATACCTTTAAGCGATGGCGCGCAGCCCGAACGGATGCTGCATCGACCTTCAGTAGCTTTGCCAAACGGCGATCCGAAAATCCTTTTTGCTTCAAAAAGCGCCACTCATCGGCAGACAAGCCATCGATCGTATGTTGCTTTAAGGTATTTTCAATCGAGATTAATTCTTCGATTTGCTCTAAAAACCACGGATCGACTTTGGTTTCTTCATAGACTTCATCCAGACCCAAACCCATACGAAATGCATCCGCCAAATACCAAATGCGATCAGGTCCTGGCTCGCCAATCTCTTGAATGATGTCCTCAAGATCAGTGGAGCGTTCATCAAGGCCGTCAACGCCGACCTCAAGGCCACGCAAGGCTTTCTGAAAGGACTCTTGAAAGGTTCGGCCAATGGCCATCACCTCACCCACGGATTTCATTTGCGTCGTCAAGCGCGAATCCGCTTGCGGAAACTTCTCAAACGCAAAACGCGGAATCTTGGTTACGACATAATCAATCGATGGCTCGAATGATGCAGGGGTAGCGCCGCCGGTAATGTCGTTGTGCAATTCATCTAAGGTGTAGCCCACCGCTAATTTGGCTGCGACTTTGGCAATGGGAAAGCCCGTGGCTTTAGAAGCCAATGCGGAGGAGCGTGACACGCGCGGGTTCATCTCAATTACGATCATGCGACCGTCGACTGGGTTGATTGAGAACTGCACGTTCGATCCGCCGGTATCCACACCGATTTCACGCAGCACCGCAATCGACGCATTTCGCATCAACTGATACTCTTTGTCCGTGAGGGTTTGGGCAGGCGCCACCGTAATCGAGTCGCCGGTGTGAATACCCATGGGATCCAGGTTCTCAATCGAACAGACGATGATGCAATTGTCAGCGCGGTCGCGCACCACTTCCATTTCAAACTCTTTCCAGCCGAGCAATGATTCTTCAATCAAGAGCTCACCCGTTGGTGAAAGCTCCAAACCACGTTTGCAGATTTCTTCAAACTCTTCGCGGTTATACGCAATGCCGCCACCCGAGCCACCCATCGTGAATGAAGGACGAATTACCACCGGAAAACCAGCGCTACCAGTCTCTTTCTGAATGCGTTGTTGCACTTCAATGGCTTCATCCATGGAATGGGCAATACCGGATTTGGCAGATCCTAGACCAATCTTAGTCATCGCATCTTTAAACTTTTGACGGTCTTCTGCTTTATCGATTGCCTCAGGAGACGCGCCAATCAGTTCGCAGCCGTATTTTTCTAGAATGCCATTGCGGTGTAAATCCAATGCGCAATTGAGCGCAGTCTGACCGCCCATGGTCGGCAATATGGCATCGGGCTTTTCCGTGGCAATAATGCGCTCGACGACTTCCCATGTAATCGGCTCAATGTAGGTGACATCGGCCATCTCGGGATCGGTCATGATGGTCGCTGGATTGCTGTTGACCAAAATGACTTTGTATCCTTCATCGCGCAATGCTTTACAGGCTTGGGCTCCCGAGTAATCAAATTCACAAGCCTGACCAATAACGATTGGTCCTGCGCCAATAATCAGGATGCTTTTAATGTCGCTCCGCTTAGGCATTATTTGCCTCCTTGTTTACTGGTTGGAGCGGCATGCATTAAGTCCATAAAGTGATCGAATAAGTAAGCAATGTCATGGGGTCCAGGCGATGCCTCGGGATGCCCCTGAAAGCAAAAGGCCGGCTTGTCTGTCCACGCGAGACCCTGCAGCGAACCGTCAAACAGAGATACGTGGGTTACCCGCACATTGCTGGGCAATGTTTTCGCATCGACCGCAAAGCCATGGTTTTGCGAGGTAATCGCCACCCGCCCACTATCCAGGTCTTTCACCGGGTGGTTAGCGCCGTGGTGACCGAATTTCATTTTCAGGGTTTTGGCACCGGCAGCGAGGCCCATAATCTGATGGCCCAAACAAATGCCGAAAGTGGGAACGCCCTTTTCAATAATTTCTTTTGCAGCAGCAATGGCGTAATCACACGGGCCAGGATCGCCGGGTCCGTTGGAGAAAAACACCCCATCGGGTTTCATGGCCAGCACTTCCGCTGCCGTGGTTTTGGCTGGCACCACCGTTAACTCACAGCCACGCTCGGTGAGCATGCGCAAAATATTGCGCTTGACGCCAAAGTCATACGCCACCACTTTCTTGATGGATTTTGTGGTGTCAAGGCTGCGGTAAGCCGGCTTGTCATGGGGGCCGTGTAATTCCCACTCGGCTTCGCGCCAAGGGTATGCGGTTTTGGTGCTAACTACCTGTGCTAAATCAAGGCCACTCATGCCAGGAAAGGACTTAGCCAACTCCAGTGCCCTCTTTTCGAGGGCCACTCGATCGTCACCCATCTTGCCCGCCACAATCGCGCCCGATTGCGCGCCAGTATCACGCAAAAGACGAGTGAGCTTACGCGTATCAATGCCAGCAATGCCGGGAATACCGGCTTGCTGAAGATAGGACTCGAGGTTTTGCTCTGCGCGGAAATTGGAAACGCGCCGGGAGAGGTCTTTCATCACTAAACCAGCAACATGAATTTGCGATGACTCTGCGTCTTGGGAATTCACGCCTACATTGCCAATGTGCGGGTAGGTCAAGGTGACAATTTGACGGCAATAGCTGGGGTCGGTAATGATTTCCTGATAGCCCGTCAAAGCGGTATTGAATACCACCTCACCGGCGGTTTCGCCGGGAGCGCCAATGCTATAACCTGAAAATAGAGTTCCGTCGGCCAAAGCCAAAACGGCGGGGGGAAAAGAAGGAAGCAAGGGTGACAAACCATCTCCAATCCCTGCTGCCTGCCAACGCTCAACACCCCGAAATAGCCTACCCGGAAGTGGTTGCGGGAGGTGAGTGTTTTTAAGCGCTAGGGTAATTTATTGAGTTACGAACACATCAATAATACCAGTTCGCCCACTGACTTCGCGCTAAACCAGCCTCAGCCTTGCTGGGCGGTGGATTGCCTCAGCCCTGCTGTCATTTCCCATGGCTTTATCCTTATTTCGTACCGCCAGCCTTAACTCTTTTTAACGCTTTCCTTAATTACGGTCGTAATGTGTGCCAGCACCGACTGGTCTTCCATCGTGCTGATATCTCCCGGGTCTCGCCCTTCTGCAACGGCCTGCAAAGCCCGCCGCACAATTTTGCCGGAACGCGTTTTGGGTAAGGCTGTGACGATGTAAACGCGAGCAGGCCGAGCCACAGCGCCCAATTGCGAATCCACGGTTTTCATCAGCTCGGCTTCTAAAGTAGCAACATTCGATGCGTCTTTGGGTATAGCAAAGCCAATCGCAACTTGGCCTTTTAGCTTGTCCTCAATTCCCACCACTGCAATTTCAGAAACATTGGCGTGGCTCGAAATACTCTCCTCAATCTCGCGCGTTCCCAAACGATGTCCGGCTACGTTGATGACATCGTCGGTACGGCCCAAAATGAAGTAATACCCATCTTTATCCTTAATGCCCCAATCAAAAGTCGAATAGATCATTTTGCCGGGGATGGTGCTCCAATAGGTTTTGACATAACGCGCATCATCACCCCACACGGTTTGCATGCAACCGGGGGGCAATGGGCCTTCAATTGCGACCACGCCTTTTTGATCCGGACCCAACTCTTCGCCCGTGGCCTCGTCTAATAACTTCATGTTGTAGCCATACACCGGCAAGCCGGGCGAACCAAATTTATGCGGCATAACTTCGATGCCGCGCTGAATCGCCAAAATAGGCCAGCCAGTTTCGGTCTGCCAGTAGTTATCGACGACTGGTTTGCCAATCGCCTGATGAATCCACGTTGCGGTTGGCTCATCGAGGGGCTCGCCCGCCAAAAATAAAGTACGTAGGCTGGATAAATCATACTTAGTTAAAAATGCGGGGTCTTGCTTCTTGAGTACCCGAATCGCAGTTGGCGCTGAGAACATCACGGATACCTTATATTTTTCAACCAGACTCCACCAAATTCCGCCGTCGGGGCGCAAGGGCGTTCCCTCATACAGGATAGTGGCGGTGCCATTAATTAACGGGCCATAAATAATGAAGCTGTGCCCAACTACCCAACCAATATCGGATGTGGTGAACATGGTTTCACCGGGTTTACCGCAAAAAATCAAGCGCATCGCCGATGCCAATGCCACCGCATAACCTCCGGTGTCGCGCTGCACGCCCTTAGGCTTACCAGTGGTACCGCTGGTATACAAAATGTAAGAGGTGTGCGTTGAGTCGACCCACTCCACGGGCACTTCCGCGTTCATGTGCGCTAAGCGTTCGGCTGTGTAGTCGAGGTCGCGCTCATCGACCATCGTGAACTCGGTTAAACCACGATTGACGATCAGCACGTGTGCCGGCTTATGGGATGCCAGCGTAATTGCCTCATCGAGCAATGGCTTATATGGCACTGCCTTGCCACCGCGCATACCCGCCTCTGCCGTAATAATCATTTTAGGTGTGGCATCTTCGATTCGGGATGCCAAACTGTGCGATGCAAAACCGCCAAAGACGACCGAGTGAATCGCACCAATGCGCGCACACGCGAGCATTGCAAAACTAGCCTCCGCAATCATCGGCATATAGATTAAAACGCGATCGCCTTTGCCAACCCCATTGGCCTTCAAAATGGCAGCCATGCGATTCACTTCGGCATGCAACTCATTAAAGGTGTATGCCTTTTCAATATTGGTCTCGGTGGAAACCGCTACCAAGGCAAGCTGATTACCCCGCTCGGCTAAATGCCGATCGACCGCGTTGTAACAAAGGTTGGTCAGTCCACCTTTAAACCAGTGTGCAAACGGTGGCTTGGTGTATTCCAAAACCGTATCAAAGGGCTTTTCCCAATGAATGTGCTTCGCCTCCTCACCCCAAAAGGTATCTGGATCTTGTATGGATTGGGCGTGAACGGTTTTATAGGACATGATTTACCTGAAAAGTTGATCTAAAAGAACTCAGTACTGCTGCCGCATAACTGCGGTTACTCGCTTATTGGGGCGTTGTAACGGCTTTGGCTGTAGTTGTTTTCGCAGATTTTGACCCATCTGTCGATACGGACTTTTGCTGAGTCGGGGGTTTGGATGCGCTCTTTACGGCTGCTTTTTGACTGCTTTGCGCTGTTTTGGCTGGAGCTGAATTGCTCTTTTTAGCCGTAGTTCCGGCCGCAGCAGTCTTTTTAACGGGCGCTGGCTTAACCAAATTCAAGCTGGCATTTTCGGCTAGGTGCTCAGGTACATCAGTCAACTTCGTGCTTGGCTTCGGAATTAATACCGTCGATCCAGCCCTAACCCGCATTCCTGAAGGGATCGCATTGACCTCGCGCAAGACTGCCACGCTTACACCCAAGCGTTTGGCAAGCTGATCTGGAGATTCGGTTGCTGAAACACGAACTGCGGTCCACGTAGACAGGGGCTCGGTATAGTTTTTCAAGTTCTCCTGAAAGAGCTCCGCATGGCCAAACGGCAACAAAATTTGCTGGTTAGCAGCACTTAAGATCACTGGTTTGTTAAACGAGGGATTGAGGTTACGAAATTCTTCCAGCGTGAGATCTGACAACTTCGTTACCACCTCAACATCGATGTCGCGCGTCACGTCGATTGCCACAAAATACGGGTGATTTTGTAGCTCGGGCAACGCAATGCCGTACGCCTTCGGATCGAGCACGATGGCTTTATAGGCCATTAACTTTGGAATGTATTCGCGCGTTTCTTTGGGCATCTTTAAGCTTAAATAATCGGTGGGCAATCCGGCAGCTTGATTACGCTTAATTGCTTTGGCGACATTGCCCTCGCCCCAGTTATAGGCTGCCAAGGCTAATTGCCAATCACCAAATTGCCGGTGCAGGCGTTGCAAATAATCGAGGGCAGCGGTAGTGGATTGCAGCACATCGCGACGCTCATCGCGAAATACGTTTTGCGTCAACTTAAAATCTTTTCCAGTCGCTGGCATAAATTGCCAAATGCCCATTGCTTTAGCGGTAGATTTGGCGACGGGGTTAAACGCACTCTCCACAAAAGGCAGGAGTGCAATCTCCATGGGCATACCGCGCAAGTTAACTTCTTCAACAATGTAGAACAAATAACGTGATGAGCGTGCCATCGAGCGATGAACATAATCGGGTTTGGCAGCTAACCAACGCGTTTGCGTAATCACCAATGGGCTGTTGAGTTCAGGCATCGTAAAGCCATCCTGAATGCGCAGCCATAAATTGCTGGAGGGTGCAGTCAGGCTGCTGACGGACTGCTTGCTTAGGTCAACCCGGGGTGCTTTGGCTGCGCGCGGATTGCGTGCATCGCTCCCATCTGCATCGGAAGACCAATCGCTACCCGTACTAGCGCAGCCGGACACAGCGAGTGCAATAGCCACCATCGCAATGGGTCGTAAAGCCGTAAGCTGAAACCATGCGCTGAATTGACTCCAGCGCATTAGAAGCGATCCTTCCATGCCCGAATCGCTGCCAAAACATGCGCCTGACTGGGAAGTACCGATTGACCGGATTCACGCAATGCAGCCGCCATTACTTCCGGCTGATCTGAGCGCATAAATGGATTAACGCGTAACTCATGGGCAATCGTAGTGGGTAAAGTAGGTTTATTGGACTGACGCAAGGCCTGTGCTGCATTTGCCCAGGCGATGAGATCCAGATTACTCGGCTCTACTGCCAAGGCGAAACGAATATTAGACAGGGTGTACTCATGGGTACAGTACACCGCAGTATTTGGCGGTAATGCGGCAAATTTAGCCAAAGACTGCGACATTTGGGTGGGCGTGCCTTCAAACAATCGACCGCAACCAGAAGCAAATAAGGTGTCACCACAAAATAGCTTGGGCATAGCACTGGGCGCAAAGTAAGCAATGTGTCCCAAGGTGTGGCCCGGCACTTCGAATACGTCGAATGCGATCGACGGCGCCACGCACTCGACCCGATCACCCTCCATTAAGGCCTGGGTTCGCCCTGGAATAGTTTCTGCTGCTGGGCCATACACTGGAAGAGAATCAGTACCGACGTAGGCCAACAAATCCTGAATGCCACCGGTATGGTCAGCATGGTGGTGGGTAATCAGAATGCCGGTTAAGGTCAGTCCCTGGCTTTCTAAGTAGTCCAATACCGGATTAGCATCGCCCGGATCGACTACGAGGGCAGATACGCCATCGTGGATACACCAGATGTAGTTGTCATCAAATGCCGGAATAGGCCAGACTTGCAATGGGGATTTGGTTACCATAGGCACATGATACCAACCCAAGAGCCATCGCAAAGCCCTAATTTCGCAGGAACTTCCACCTGGGATGCTTGGCTTGCGTCACCTCCCGGTCAGTATGTTTTAAGCCAAGAACAGCAGTGGTTTGATAAAACCGTAGTGGACGTGTTTGGTTTTAATGCCGTCCAAATTGGCTTACCGCAACTCCATTGCCTGCGCGAGAATCGCATGCCAATGCGCGCTCTATTAGCCGAGTCTGGAAGTTACCTTAACCCTGCGAAGGACGCCCCCGATGCCCCCACTTGGCATGTGATTGAGAGCCTCTTTGACGAATTACCGTTTGCTGCCGAGAGCATTGATTTACTTGTTTTGCCCCATGTACTGGAGTTTGCCAATGACCCGCACCATATTTTGCGGGAGGCAGACCGCGTTTTGGTGCCCGAGGGTAGGCTCATCTTGACTGGATTTAATCCCGCCAGCTTATGGGGCGCTCGGCAATATTTGGGGCGCCTGATTGGTAAGCCATTTTTACCAAAAGAGGGTCAATTTATTAATCTACTGCGGGTGCGCGACTGGTTAAAGCTACTGAACTTCTCCTTGGATCGCGGCCACTTTGCCTGCTACAAATTTCCAATGCAAGGTGAATCCGCCATGAATCGCATGAATTACCTAGAGCCTATGGGCAATCGCTGGTGGCCTATTTTTGGCGCCGTGTTTATGGTTTCTGCCGTTAAACGCCATCCTGGAATGCGCCTCGTGGGTCGCGTCAGCCAAAAAAGGCCACAGGCCCTCCGGCAACTCAATCCCGTTGTGGAGAGCAAAATACAGCCTACCGTTCCCCACGCCCAACATGAAACCCATGAACCCGTCTGATTCTGCCCTCCCCCTGATTACGATTTACACCGATGGAGCGTGTAAGGGCAATCCTGGCCCAGGCGGTTGGGGCGCAGTCCTGCGTTCGGGCGAACATGAGCGGCATTTGCATGGCGGTGCCGAGCTAACCACCAATAATCGGATGGAAATGAGTGCGGTTATTCATGCGCTGCGGGCCCTTAAACAACGCTCCACCGTTGCGCTCTATACCGATTCCCAATACGTGCAAAAGGGGGTAACCGAGTGGCTAGAAGGCTGGAAAAAGCGCCAATGGCGCACTGCTAGCCGTGAGCCAGTTAAAAACGCCGACCTTTGGCAGGAACTAGACACCCTATTACCTGATCACGTGATTTCGTGGCATTGGGTACGGGGACATAATGGACACCCCGGCAATGAGCTAGCCGATGCCCTAGCCAATCGCGGAGTCGAGGAGTTGTTGGCAAAAAAATCAGGCTGAGTCGCCGCAGCTAGTGACCTTAGGCTGAGGCCGAGGTCAGCCTCGCTTTAAACATGGCACGGGGGCTTATGAGAGAATGAAGTATCAACAGCATACCCAACATTACCTTTGCAAAACCCCCAAAAAAACAGAGACCCATTGGCTGAAAACGCTCCAAAAACACCGTTATTAAGCAAATTAGGTAGCTCGCTATCTCAGGCACTTCAAAAGTACGCCCAGTGCCTGCTATCCATTCTTGGCAAAGTATGGACTCTTGCTTTACGCCGCAAGTGGTGGATTGCAGGGCTTCTGGTTTTACTCCTTGCTGGGCAAAAAGCCTACGATCATTTTTACCCTCCGGCCAGCAAGAAAGGCGGGCCACAAACCATCAGTAGCGTGATTATGGAGCGTAAAAACGTCCCATTTGTGATTGAGGCAACCGGGTCTATTGTTGCCGCCAGTATTGTGGACATCCGTCCTCAAATCACCAGCATTGTGACCAAGGTCAATATTTCGGAAGGTCAGGTTATCAAAAAAGGGGATTTGCTTTTTACGCTGGATGATCGAACCGATAAAGCCAATTTAGACCGCGCGCAGGCTCTTGCCAACGATGCGCAAAGGCAGTTGGTGCGCGCTAAAGAATTAGTAGCTAAGAATTTCATATCGAAGGCGGGTCTCGATACCGCTGAAGCCAACGCAGCATCAACGCAAGCGGCGGCACGTGCAGCAGAGGTGCAACTCTCATACCATTACATTCGCTCACCCATCGATGGGCGCGCTGGCATCATTAATGTATTTCCGGGATCCTTGGTACAGGCCAGTAACGTTGTCGTTTCAGCTACTAGCTCAACCGCCACCTCCACTACGGGTGCAATGGTTACCATTACCCAACTCAATCCGATTAATGTGCAGTTCACGGTTCCTGAGCGGGACATTCCACTCTTGATGAAGTCACGCAAAGACGATGCGCCCCTGCCAGTCAGCGTGACGGTCGGTAATATTGAAAGCACACAATACCCAGGCTTCGTCTTCGTGATTGATAACCAAGTCGATCCGGTGATTGGTGCAGTGCGTTTAAAAGCCCGCTTAGAAAATAAAAACGCTGCTTTGATTCCTGGTCAATTTGCGCGCGTCAAGTTAGATGCAAGCACCCTTGAGAATGTCATGCTCATTCCTTCGCAAGCGGTGGTGATAAACCCCAAAGGCCGCTTTGTCTACATCGTCGAAAAGGACGATGACAAGGTAGCAATGAAGCCCGTGAAGGTACTCTACGAATACCAAGGTAACGCGGTAATTGAGGGCATTGATGTCGGCGCGCGCGTAGTGGTTGAGGGCAAACAAAATTTGCGCCCTGGCAGCAAGGTGCGCGAAGCTAAACCAGAAAATACACCCAAAGCATTAGCCAAACCAGCACCTGCTGCACCAGCAGCGCCAGAGAAAAAATGACGATTTCTGAGCTGTGTATTCGGCGGCCAATAATGACTACCCTGTTGTCGCTGGCGACAGTCTTTGCTGGCGCTATGACTTACACCAAGATACCGGTAGCCGCCCTTCCCAGCTTTAATACCCCGGTTATTCAGGTTTCGGCTTCCTTGCCAGGAGCCTCCCCTGAAACCATGGCCTCAGCGGTTGCGCTACCGCTTGAAAAAGAATTTTCTACCATCGATGGCATCAAGCTCATCAGCTCGGTTAATTCCCTTGGCAGTACCAGCATATCGCTGGAATTTAATAACGACCGTGACATTGATAAGGCCGCAGTCGATGTGCAAGCCGCACTGCTGCGTGCGCAGCGACGTCTACCGATTGAGATGACCATTCCGCCGTCCTATCGGAAGGTCAATCCAGCCGATGCGCCCATCTTAATCATTGCCTTGACTTCACCGTCGCTAGATCTCTCTGATTTAAATAATTACGCCGAAAATTTGATTTCACCAACCCTGTCGACCATTGATGGTGTAGCGCAAATTCAGATTTACGGTGCAAAACGCTATGCCATTCGGGTCAAGGCGAGGCCGGATGCGCTCGCACTAAATAACCTAACCATGGAAGACATTGCGCTTGCCCTCAGCAGAGCAAATAGCAACACTCCCATTGGTATTTTAGACGGGCCCCGTCAGGCCATGACCATTTATGCCAATGAGCAACTGGTTACTGCCAAGGACTTTAGTAGCCTAATCATTGCGCAGCGCAATGGCTTACCGATTTATTTGGGCAATGTTGCTGAGGTGGTCGAGAGCTACGAAAACGTTCGCTCCCTCTCCACTACCAATGGGGAGCGCTCGATTGCAGTTGCAGTGTTACGCCAGCCAAGCGCCAATACAGTAAAAGTAGTGGATTCGATTCGGGCATTAATACCAGAATTTGAAAAACAATTACCCGCCTCCGTCAAGTTAACTGCAGTCAATGATCGCTCCCTCTCGATACGTGAAGCAATACACGACGTCAATTTAACCCTGCTATTAACTGTTGCATTGGTCGTACTCGTTATCTTTCTTTTCTTGAAACATGCCTCAGCCACCATCATCCCATCCTTGAGTTTGCCCATTTCACTGATTGGCGCATTCTTTTTGCTCTACATCATGGGCTATAGCCTCAATAACATCTCCTTGCTGGGCATTACCTTGGCAGTGGGTTTAGTAGTCGATGATTCGATCGTAGTACTGGAAAATATTACGCGCTATACCGAGCAAGGTATGTCGCCCTTAAAAGCCGCTCTCAAGGGCAGTAAAGAGGTGGGCTTTACGATCGTATCCATCTCGCTCTCGCTGGTGGCCGTGTTTATTCCCCTCTTTTTTATGCAAGGCCCAACCGGTCTTATGTTTAGGGAGTTTGCGGTAGTGGTTTCATTGGCAGTATTGGTGTCGGCCGTGGTGTCTTTAACGCTGGTGCCCATGTTATGTAGTCGATTTTTGCCAAAGGTAGGCCAAGAGCCAAAAGAGTACGCTGTCAACAAACAGTTTGATCGATTCTTTTCTTGGATGAGTAAGCTTTACATCCATTACCTCGACAAAGCCCTGATTTATCGTAAGCCCGTATTGTTGGGCTCAATTGCTACCGTCGTCATCACGGTGGTGATGTTTATCTATTCTCCGAAAGGGTTTTTTCCGGAAGAAGACATCGGTCAAATTACTGCCACCATTGAAGCCTCTGAAGACATGGCATTTCCATCGATGCTGGAGCTGCAAGATAAAGCAGCACAAATCGTCATGAACAACCCCAATGTGGCAAGTTCGGTATCCATTCTGGGTGGCGGCCTTAGCGCTGGCTCTAATACGGGTCGTCTTTTTATTGTGCTCAAGCCCAAAAATGAACGTGCTGATATGAAAACCGTGATGGAATCTTTACGCACAGACTTTAGGGAGCTACCGGGCATATCAATCTTTATGCGACCCATTCAAAACTTGCAGCTTGGCGGTCGTGCCAGCAAGAGCCGCTATCAATTTACACTTCAAAGCGTAGGCTTTGACGGCATTAATGAGTGGTCTACCAAAGTTTTAGAAAAGATGCGGGCAGATCCCATTTTTAGGGACGTCACAACAGACTCGCAACTCCGAGGCCTCAATGTCAAGATTGATATTGATCGAGAAAAAGCAGCCAGTGCAGGTGTTACGGTCGCTGATATTCGGCAAGCCCTGTACAACTCCTTTGGTGAACGTCAGGTTTCGTCGATCTATACCAAAGTCAACACCTACTCGGTTATTTTGCAAGCTGCTGATGATCAGCGTCAGTTTGAAACCGATTTAAATAAAGTGTTTGTGCGTGGACGCGCTACGGATCGCCTGATTCCACTTTCCGGTATTGCTAGCTTTAAAAGGGAGATGGGGCCCACCTCGGTTAATCACCAGGGACAAATTCCGGCAGTGACTATTTCATTTAACTTGGCGCCGGATGTCCCATTAGGCGATGCGACCAAAGCAATCGATGGTTTTGTAAAAGAGTTGCAAATACCAGCTTCCATTATTACCAGCTACGGCGGTGATGCTAAGGTCTTTAAAGAAAATCAATCCGGGCAAATTATCTTAATCTTGGCTGCGCTGGGCGTGATCTATGTTCTGCTTGGTGTCTTGTACGAAAGCTACATTCACCCGCTCACTATCTTGGCTGGACTACCATCGGCAGCCATCGGCGCACTGCTCTTTTTATGGGCGTTCAATTTAGAGCTCACAATTATTGCCATCATTGGTATTTTGCTGCTGATTGGTATTGTGAAGAAAAATGCCATCTTGATGATTGACTTCGCCCTCGATGCCCAGCGTAATCAGGGCATGAAGCCCGAGGAAGCAATTCGGACTGCCTGTATTTTGCGCTTTAGGCCCATCATGATGACGACCTTTGCCTCGCTCATGGGCGCATTACCGATTGCCTTGGGTCTGGGTGCGGGTGCTGAGTTACGGCAGCCGCTGGGTATCTCGGTTGCTGGTGGTTTGATTCTGTCGCAATTTGTGACGCTCTTTATTACGCCGGTAATTTACCTCTACCTGGATAAATATGCAGGGACTGGCCCACTCGTTATTAGCCCTGCAGACCTCGAAGGGAACGCCTAATGCGTCAAGTTATTCTGGATACTGAAACCACCGGCTTAAATCCAGCGACGGGCGACCGCGTGATTGAAATAGGCTGCGTTGAGCTAATTAATCGGCGCTTAACCGAGCGCACCTTCCATCATTACATTAATCCCGAGCGCGACATCGATGCTGGCGCCTATGCGGTTCACGGCCTCTCACGTGCCTTTTTATCCGATAAGCCAGTCTTTGCTCAAATCGCAGAAGATCTAATTGAGTTTGTAGCCGATGCGGAATTAATTATTCACAACGCGCCATTTGATTTGGGCTTCTTGGATAGTGAATTTGCCTTACTCAAGCGCACCCCCTTTCGTGCCCATGCCAGCAATGTGATTGACACACTCGTTAATGCACGTCAAATGTTTCCCGGTAAGCGCAATTCCTTAGACGCGCTCTGCGAAAGGTTTTCGATTAGTAATAATCACCGCACATTGCACGGTGCCCTCTTGGATGCGCAACTATTGGCTGAAGTCTACGTCGCGATGACGCGCGGCCAAGAAGACCTGACTATCGATTTAATTGACTATTCGGCTAACCTCGATGCTTCTGGTCAAACCAAAGCACTACCGACCAATTTAATGGTGTTGACTGCCAGCGAAGATGATTGTGCTCTGCATGAGCAGATCCTCAATGAGATTGCCAAAGCAAGTAAACAAGACCCAGTGTGGGAGCGCGCTTCAACTGCATCCTAAGCTTCTTGCTATAGCTAATGCGGCTTGATAGCTTCAATACAAAAGGGGGTTGCCCCCCTTTTTTTATTGCTTCTAAAAAAATCTAACTAAAGATCTAACTTAAGATCTAACTTCAGATCTGGCTTATTTAGCCCCCGATTGCAGATGCGATCGCTTTACCTAGATCATCGGTTTTGGCAGTGCCGCCGACGTCTGGCGTTAGTGGTGCATGGCCCGGCCCCGATGAGAGCACATCCTCAATTGCTTTGAATATCAGCTTGCCGGCCTCTGGATAGCCTAAGTGATCCATCATCATCGAGGCACTCCAAATTTGACCAATCGGATTGGCGATCTTTTTACCAAAGATATCGGGAGCAGATCCATGCACAGGCTCAAATAGGGATGGGAATAACCCTTCGGGGTTGATGCTACCCGATGGCGCTACTGCAATCGTGCCGGTGCAAGCAGGTCCTAGGTCAGACAAAATATCTCCAAATAAATTACTGGCTACCACCACATCAAAGCGGTCTGGGTTCATCACAAACTGCGCCGTCAAAATATCAATGTGGTACTTATCGCTTTTGACATTGGGGTATTTTTTGGCCATTGCCTCTACTCGCTCATCCCAATAGGGCATGGTGATCGCAATGCCATTGGACTTGGTTGCCGAGGTAAGGTGTTTTTTACCGCGGCTCTCAGCCAAGTCATAGGCAAATTTCAGAATGCGGTCAACGCCATGCCGTGTAAAGACAGATTCTTGTAAGACGAACTCCCGATCGGTATCGGGGAACATTTTGCCGCCCACGCTGGAGTATTCGCCTTCGGTGTTTTCACGAACGACAAAAAAATCAATGTCGCCCGGTTTGCGATTAGCAAGTGGGCAAGGCACGCCTGGCAATAAGCGCACGGGGCGTAAATTCACGTATTGATCAAAGCCTCGGCGAAACTGAATTAAGCTCCCCCATAGCGAGACATGATCTGGCAGGATGTCGGGCATACCAACCGCGCCAAAAAAGATGGCATCGTATTGCATTAAAGTATTGAACCAATCATCCGGCATCATCTTGCCGTGCTTGAGGTAGTAATCGCAACTGGCAAAATCAAAGTGGTCGAATTGCATTGGAATGCCCAGCTTGGTACTTACCGCCTCTAAGGCACGTACCCCCTCCGGCATGACTTCTTTACCGATGCCATCGCCGGCTATCACAGCGATCTTTGGATTTTTAATGACTTTCTGTACGTTCATATTGATTTTACTTATGGGATGGGGAAAGGGATAGGGTTGCTACTACTGGCTTCATTTAATCTGACAATTTTACTAGCCTTGGCAAATCCAGTCTGTCGGCACCCTTTAGCTGATCGCTCGGCGTATGCGCTCCTGCTCCGGCTGACCGGCGCCTACCGACTCCGTATCGGTATTAGTGGTGTTTTCAATGGTTTCTGGCTCAGCCTCCTGCATGCGGATATTGTCCTTGGGGCAGATTGGCGCGCCATAACTGGCCCAGCGCTTGAGTAAGGTCACCTCATAGCCGCACTGGCCGCACTTGGCCTTATTGCGGCTGGCATTGCTTGGCCGCGGAGGCGGAAAGGCGATTGCCTGATGGGGGTATGGGCCTAATTCTTGACCGATCAACATCAAGCGTACTACTAAAGCTTCGCTGGCATGGGCAATGCGTGCAGGCCCCTCAAGACCCAATGCCTGAGCTATGCCCTTGAAATCCTCGCCATGGCCACTGAAGCAGTCATCTACCGCATGGCAGAGCTCGTGAACCAAGGTATCCAGTAACTGCACAGGCTCATCTAATTTGGGGGAAATAAAAATCTCATTTACGCCATCGCCTGAGCGCTCGCGCGGCCAGCATTGTCCTAAGGTGGTTCTGGGGCTACTCGATGCCGGAAAGCCACACGACACTCGTACTGGTGGAATTGCATACCCTGCTTTGGAAAAAATCGGCTCTAAGCGCCGAACGGCCTCTTGCAACCAGGCCTCGCGATTGATGTTGTGGGGTATCGGCATAAAAAATAGAAAAAAGGTGGCTATCAAGTTAGAACTGCATTGCATTGCGATCATACGCTAGCACCACTAGAATAGGCCCATGAACGATCTTGAAAGCCTTAGCGCATCCGATGCTGCCCTCGCCCTTGCTCAAAAAAAGATTAGCGCAGAGCAGCTTGTCTTAGCCTGCCTTGATCGCATTGGGCAACGCGAGCGTACGATTAAGGCCTGGGTTAGCCTTGGTAAAGAGAATGCGATTGTGCGCGCACGGCAACTCGATCGCGGCGCATCGACTGGTCTGCTGCATGGCCTGCCAATCGGGGTTAAGGATCTCTTCGATACCTATGACTTACCGACTTCCTACGGCTCACCGATTTACCGCGACCACCACCCTGCAAGCGATGCCGTATCAGTAGCCTTAATGCGTAAAGCAGGCGGCATCATTTTAGGTAAGACGGTCACCACCGAATTTGCGACTTTTAAGAGTGGTCCCACTGCCAATCCCCACAATACAAGCCATACTCCGGGCGGCTCCTCCAGCGGCTCGGCAGCTGCAGTCGCTGATTTCATGGTGCCCTTGGCTACCGGTACACAAACCGCCGCATCGATTATTCGCCCCGCTAGTTTTTGTGGTGTGGTTGGCTACAAACCCAGTTATGGCAAAGTTAGCATTGCCGGCGTCAAAAGTCTGTCTGTCTCGATGGATACCTTGGGCTGCTTTGGCAAAACCGTAAGCGATGTGGCCTTAGGCGTAGCAGCCATGAGTGGCGATCACGACTTAGTCAGGATTGATGCACTCCACCATAAACCGCGCATCGCTGTTGCCAAAACAGTGCATTGGCCCCTAGCCCAAAAAGAAACCATTGCCGCCATGGCCTTAGCTCGATTTACAGCAAACATCATCAGCCGCAATGGCATTAATGAAGTGAGCTTACCGACCGTATTTGATGGCTTAGCCGATGCCCAAAGCCGCATCATGACTTCAGAGATGGCGCGCAGCTTGTTATTTGAGCGGGTGCATTTTCCGCAGCTATTGGGTAGTAAGATCACAGCCCAACTAAAAGACGGTGCTGCCATGCCGTATGCCAGCTATAGCGCCGACTTAATTTATGTTGCACAAGCGCGGCAAGCCATGGATCAGTTTTTTACAGACCACGTCGATGTCATCATTACCCCAAGCGCCATCGGTGAGGCTCCTGCCACCAAGTCCCATACCGGTGATCCGATCTTTTGCCGCTCATGGTCGGTGCTGGGATACCCCTGCATCAACATCAATGTAGGTTCAGGGCCAAACCACATGCCGGTTGGGGTGCAGCTGGTTGCCGGATTGGGGCGCGACCGTTTATTGCTCAGCACTGCAAAGGCCTTTGTGCAAGCCCTCGCTGATCCCGCTTTGCGCGCACAGGCCTAACGCTGACCAATACGGACAGCACCAAATACTGCTTGCGCCTCGGCTGGTAAACATCGCCAGTATTGCTCGCTAGCCAGCACTTCGCCCTTCAGGGCTGCAGCCGCTTCCCAAGCCCAGCGTGGTTTATATAAAAAAGCCCTAGCCAAGGCAACCAAATCGGCATCGCCCCGCTCTAAAATCGCCTCTGCTTGCAACGGACTCGTAATCAGTCCGACTGCAATCGTAGGCAATCCAGATTGCGCTTTAATGTCTTTTGCAAAAGGTACTTGGTAATCGGGTCCGATTGCAATCTGTTGCTGCCTTGAAATACCACCCGATGAAACGTGAATGAAATTCGCGCCGGCTGCTTTTAAGCGAACCGCAAATGCAGCAGACTCTTCTTGGGTCCAGCCACCTTCTAACCAGTCAGAGGCGGATAAGCGCAGCCCCAATACCCCAGAGTAGGCTGCACGAACTGCCTGAAACAACTCCAGCGGAAAGCGAATGCGATTCTCAAAAGACCCGCCATATTCGTCGGTACGTTGATTCGCAATGGGCGACAGAAATTGGTGTAACAAGTAGCCATGGGCGCTGTGTAACTCAATCCCATCGATACCAATGCGATCGGCACGGCCGGCCGCAACAACAAATGCGTCGATCGTGGCTTCTAGCTCTGCTTTGCTCATGGCATGCGGAGTCCGCTCATTGGGTAATTGCGGAATATCTGAAGGCCCGCAAATCGCCCAGCCGCCCTGATCTTCTGCCAAGAGTTGACCGCCCTGCCAAGGGGTTGAGCTGGATGCCTTACGGCCTGCATGCGAGAGCTGGATGAAAACCGGTAGCGCCGGTGCCAAGGCACGCGCTCGCTCTAACTTGTCTTTTAAAGCCGCCTCGGTTGTGTCATCCCATAAACCCAAACAGGCAGGGGTAATTCGGCCTTCTGGCGTAACAGCGGTTGCCTCAATAATGAAGAGCCCAGCACCACTATTCAATAAATTGCCCCAATGCATTAGATGCCAGTCGGTTGCTGTCCCATTTACAGCGGAATACTGACACATGGGCGCCACCACAATGCGGTTTGCCAAAGTTAAATCCCCTCTTGGGGATGCCAGGGTGTAGGGCGAAAATAAGAGACTCATCGAAAAAACCTTTAAGTAGGGAATGCAAGCAAAAGCAGGCGATAGCGATAGAATAATAGCCTTAACGACCATTTTGGTGCATTGCCCTGAACGATCAGCAATTTACCAATAAAATCCTACCCTTGTGGCTAAAAGCTCCATAAACCGCTGAAACGCAAGAAAAGAATAAGAAGACTCCATGACAACCAATAAAACGCCTCCTTTTGAATCCAAAGACGATATTGCGCATTACATTGGCGGCGCCCTGCACCTGCCCAGCAATAGCCGTTTTGGTGATGTCTTTCATCCGGCCAGTGGCCAACTCGCCCGGCGCGTTGCACTAGCAAGCAAAAGCGATGTGAATGAAGCCGTTGCCTCTGCTAAAGCCGCCTTCCCAGCCTGGGCTGATACTCCGCCACTACGCCGCGCGCGCATTCTGTTTAAGTATTTGGAGTTGCTGAATCACCACCGCGATGAGCTGGCTGCCATTATTACCGCCGAGCACGGCAAGGTATTTACCGATGCGCAAGGCGAAGTGACGCGCGGTATTGAGATTGTCGAATTTGCTACCGGCATTCCGGAGCTGCTCAAAGGCGATTACAGCGAGCAGGTCTCAACCGACATTGATAACTGGATCATGCGCCAGCCCTTGGGCGTGGTTGCTGGCATTACGCCGTTTAATTTTCCGGTGATGGTGCCGATGTGGATGTTCCCTGTCGCCATTGCCTGCGGCAATACTTTCATCCTTAAGCCCAGCCCCACCGACCCTTCTGCCTCACTCTTGATGGCTAAGCTACTCACAGAGGCTGGTTTGCCGAAGGGTGTATTTAACGTCGTTCAAGGCGATAAAGAAGCGGTGGATGCCTTAATAGAAAACCCCGATGTCAAGGCCATTAGCTTTGTTGGCTCTACGCCAATTGCCAATTACATCTACGAGCGCGGTGCGCACTTTGGTAAGCGCGTACAGGCCCTTGGTGGTGCCAAAAATCACATGGTTGTGATGCCAGATGCTGACATCGATAAAGCGGTGGATGCCTTAATTGGTGCTGCCTATGGCTCTGCTGGAGAGCGCTGCATGGCCATCTCGGTTGCTGTTTTGGTGGGCGATGCCGCTGAAAAAATCATGCCCAAATTAATAGAGCGTACCCGCACATTGAAGATCAAAAATGGTATGGAACTCGATGCAGAAATGGGCCCGATTGTGAGCCGCGCCGCCCTTGATCGCATTACAGGCTACATTGATAAAGGCGTTGCAGCAGGCGCAAAACTCTTGGTTGATGGTCGCGGCTTAAGCGTGCCCGGTTCTGAGAAGGGATTTTGGTTGGGCGGTACGCTGTTTGATGGAGTGACTCCCGATATGCAAATTTACCTGGAAGAAATTTTTGGGCCCGTGCTTTCTTGTGTGCGCGTGGCTAACTTTGCCGATGCACTTAATCTGGTCAATGCCCATGAATTTGGCAATGGAGTTGCTTGCTTTACGAGCGACGGCAACATCGCCCGCGAATTTGCCCGCCGCGTTCAAGTCGGCATGGTCGGTATTAATGTGCCTATTCCGGTACCGATGGCTTGGCATGGTTTTGGCGGTTGGAAGCGCTCGCTCTTTGGTGATATGAATGCCTACGGCAAAGAAGGCGTGCGTTTTTACACCAAGCAAAAGAGTGTGATGCAACGCTGGCCCGAGAGCATTGCTAAAGGCGCTGAGTTTGTGATGCCGACGTCCAAGTAATATGAAGTGACTCACCTTGCTGCTTCTTAAGTAAATTGAATGAAAAATAGCAACTGAGGTTGCTATTTTCTTTGGTGATGCAAGGGTTATGCAGAATTTACTGCAGGGTATTTTTGAGTAGCGGTATCGCTGGCAAGGAGAGGATCTCAATCCCCTCTTCCCGTAAGGATTGGGCTTCATCGTTCGTAGTGTGGCCTCGAATGCTCCGCTCAGGCGATTCCTTGTAATGAATCTTACGGGCTTCTTCGGCAAACTCCGATCCCACGTCCTCTGAGCGATTCATGAGCTCACGCATGCCGTTTAAAAAAGCCGCTTGCACTTGTGCTTCGATCTGGGCATGATCCACGCGAGTAACAGCAACAACCTCATCTGAATTGGTCTTTTTAGACTCGGTACTAGTCGCACCTGATTCAGCTGTGGCATTCTTATCTTGATCTGCCTTGGAGTGAGATTTGCCAATATGTGGGGCGGATGGCATACGCGTAATCGCCGTGCTGCTGCATAAAGGGCAGGCAAGCATGCCATTGGCCTGCTGCCTCAGGCAATCTTCCTCCGAAGCAAACCAGCCCTCAAAGCGGTGATCAAAGGAACAGGATAGGTTATAGACTTTCATGCACTGTAGATGGGGGCAAAACCATTAAATTCAACAATTTCTATTTTAATGGTCTTTTGCTATTCGCGATTACAGCGACAGCGGCTGAACAAGTCCGCGCTGGAATCGATCTAGCCAGTAAGCAGAAATGGTGGTCTTGACGTCGGTAACGGCGCCCTCTTCTACCCAGTCAAGCAATTCATCCAAGGATGCGGCAAATACATCCAGGAATTCTTCATCGTCAAGCTGGCGCTGGCCTTTTATTAAGCCTTCTGCCAAATAAATATCGATGAATTCAGTCGAATAAGAAATCACCGGATGAATACGCCGAATGTAACTCCATTTTGCAGCGGTGTAGCCGGTTTCCTCTTGCAGTTCGCGCTGCGCGCAAACAAGCGGATCCTCCCCTAAATCCAACTTACCCGCCGGAATTTCCATACACACCCGAGCGACCGGGTAACGGTATTGGCGTTCCAGCAAAATTCTGCCATCGTCTAAGATGGCAACAATCGCCACTGCGCCTGGGTGCGTGAGGTACTCGCGTACCGCTTGGCTACCATCTGGCAGACGCACGGTATCGCGCTTCATATTCAAAAAAATGCCGCCGTACAAATCTTGTGTATCGAGGCGCTCTTCTTTTAAGTGCGCGTCGCCCGAAGGAAGATCGCTTAGGTATTTTTCAGTCATGTGGAATGCCCGTCAATAAAAACCCAGCTTAAAAGCTGGGTTTGTCGTGTTAGCCGCCGAGTAAGGTGTTTCGCATCACATCTAAGCAGAGGGCCATTAAAGCGCCAGGGAATATGCCCAAAGCCAGCACCATTAAGCCATTCATGCCGAGGATACCCTTAGCAACGGTCGATCCGCTAAGCATGTGCTCGTGACTAGGCTCATCGAAATACATCACCTTCACTACTCGTAGGTAGTAGAACGCACCGATCAAGGAGGCAAGTACGGCGATCACAACCAAGAATACGTAATTGGCATCGACTAAAGCCTCCAAGACCGATAGTTTGGCAGCAAAACCAACGGTCGGCGGAATGCCTGCCAAGGAGAACATCATAATCAGACCCAAAAAGGCAAACCAAGGGTGCTTCCGATTAAGGCCTTTCAAGCCATCCAGGGTTTCGCAGTCATAGCCTTTGCGCGACAGCAGCATCAGCAGACCGAAGGTGCCCAGTGTAGTGATGACATAGGTCACCGCATAAAACATCGACGCACTAAAGGCGTGGTCATCAAAAACCGAGAGCATGCCCAGCAACACAAAGCCCATCTGCGCAATCGCCGAGTAAGCCAGCATGCGCTTGAGGTTGGTTTGCGCAATCGCAGTCACATTACCGACTACTAAGGACAATACGGCCAGAATCATCAGCATCGGCTGCCAATCGGCTAGCAGCGGCAACAAGGTATTTACGAGCAGTCGGAACAGTAATGCAAACGCAGCCAATTTAGGCGCAGCAGCAATCAGCAAGGTCACCGCTGTGGGTGCCCCTTGGTATACATCTGGCACCCACATGTGGAAAGGCGCAACCCCAAGCTTGAAAGCCAAGCCGGCCATGATAAAGACCAGACCAAATGCCATGATGAGGTGATTAATGCGTGGGTCCGCAACCGCCCTAAAGATCTCGACCAAATCCAAGGATCCGGTAACGCCATAGAGCATGGACATGCCGTAGAGCAAGAAGCCCGATGCCAAAGCGCCCAGAACAAAGTATTTGATTGCGGCCTCAGAAGACAGGCCACTTGAGTGCCGCATCGCCACCAGACCATAGGTGGAGAGCGCCATGAGCTCTAAACCGAGGTAGAGGGTCAATAGATTGGATCCAGATATGAGGACCAATTGACCTAGCAGGGCAAATAAGGCCAGCACAATAAAATCGGGTCTGAATAGACCGCGATCAATCAGGTACTGCTTTGAATAGATTAAGGTGATCAACAACGCAAAGCACGATACGGCCTTGAGTAGATTGGCGACCGGATCGGATTGGAATAAACCATACATGGCGTAGTACGGCAGATCACCGATACGATAGAGAAATGCTACCCCTAAGCCAATCAAGAGCACGCAACTGCAATAGTAAACAAACGATGCGGCTTTGGGAGTATGGAAGGTGTCCTGCCCTTGGTCTTCTTTCTTTTCTTTAATGAATGCACTCGTTAACAGCAGATCACTTGCAACAAAGGCAAGCACGATCTCAGGGGCAATCGCAATCAGGTCAAAAGTATCCATGGCGTTACCTTACTTAAAGTTTACTGATCGCGACATGCTCAAGCAGATGGATCACTGCTGGGTGAATGATGTCGGTAAAGGGTTTTGGATAAATGCCCATCCAGAGCACGCAAATGGATAGGACCGCCAACATAAAGAACTCGCGACCATTAACGTCGGTCAGCGCATCCACTTCTTTATTGGCAATCGCGCCAAACAAGACACGTTTAACCATCCACAATGAATAAGCAGCGCCGAGCATTAGGGCGGTTGCAGCCAATAAGCCAATCCAGAAATCGTAATCAACCGCGGCCAGAATCACCATGAACTCACCGACAAAACCGGAGGTTGCTGGTAGGCCGCAATTAGCCATGGCTAAAAAGACCATGAACACAGAGAACTTCGGCATGCGGTGAATCACGCCACCAAAGTCCGCGATTTGCCGGGTGTGCATGCGATCGTAAAGAACGCCAATCGCCAAGAACATCGCCCCCGAAATAAAGCCGTGGGAGATCATTTGAATGATGCCGCCCTCAATGCCCAGCGGGCTAAACAGGAAGAAGCCCAGGGTAACAAAACCCATGTGGGCTACCGATGAATACGCCACCAGTTTTTTCATGTCTTTTTGGACTAGAGCTACCAGGCCAACGTAAATCACCGCAACCAGTGATAAGAAAATAATAAAGGGGCCGAGGTACATGCTGGCATCGGGCGCAATTGGCAAGGAGAAACGCAAGAAGCCATAAGCGCCAAGCTTAAGCATGATGGCTGCCAACACAACCGATCCACCGGTCGGCGCTTCCACGTGCACATCGGGTAGCCAAGTATGCAGTGGCCACATCGGCACCTTGACTGCAAAAGCCATAAAGAGGGCAAAGAAGATGAGCATCTGCTCAACGATATCCAGAGGGGCATGGTGCCAAGACTGAATGTCAAAAGTATTGGTGGCGTTATAGAGGTATAGCATCGCTACTAGGGTGAGCAAGGACCCTAGCAAGGTGTAGAGGAAGAATTTAAATGCGGCATAAATTCGGTTCTTGCCACCCCACACACCAATGATGATGTACATCGGTATCAAGGTAGCCTCAAAGAAGACATAGAAGAGCATGCCATCGAGCGCTGAAAACACACCGATCATCAGGCCAGACAAGATCATGAAAGAAGCCAGGTACTGCGAGACTTTTTCAGTAATCACTTCCCAAGCAGCAAGCACAACAAAAATGTTGATGAAGGCCGTGAGCACCACAAACCAAACTGAGATGCCGTCAACACCTAAGTGGTAGTTGATGTCATAGCGCGGAATCCAGCTCAGCTTTTCCACAAATTGCATGGCAGCCGTTGTCTCATCAAACTGCAAGATCAAGGGCAGTGTTGCGATGAAACCCAATACAGAACCAAACAAGGCAAGGTAACGCACCCCCGAGGATGGACGCTCAGACCCGTAAATCAAAATGATCAGACCAAAAACGATCGGGATCCAAATGGCGTAAGAAAGAATCATAAGGAAGGGGTTAACTTAATAAGCAAGGTAAATATAGGTGTACAAAATCCATGACAGCAAGGCGATTAAGCCCAAAATCATGGCGAAGGCATAGTGGTACAGGTAACCCGATTGCAAGTGGCGAATCACGCCCGAGAATCGTCCGATCAAATGGGCACTGCCATTCACCAACATGCCGTCGATGATTTTTTGATCGCCGCGATGCCAAAATACGCCGCCAAACCAAAGCATTCCCTTTGCAAAGACAGCCTGGTTTAAATCATCCAAATAATATTTGTGGTCGAGCAACTTCTTAATTGGGGCAAGGGCTTCGGCGACCTTTGCAGGCAGAGTAGGCATCCACAAGTAACCGATCGCAGCGGTCAGTACACCCAAAACAACTAGTAGTAAAACCGATGTACTAAACGCATGCATTGCCATCGCAACCGGGCCGTGGAATGCCTCTGCCAAGTGCTTCATCACGGGATGCTTGGCGATATCAATAAAGATGGAGTCGCCAAAGAAGGTGCCGTATAGCAGTGGGTCGATGGTGTAAAAACCGATGATGACCGATGGAATGGCCAAGAGGATTAGTGGAATCGTCACTACCCATGGGGACTCATGGGGCTTCTCCCCTGGCGCCAGACCGTGATGCGCATGGTCATCGTGGCCATGATCGTCAGAACTATGTGCATGGTGCTCATGGCTTGCATGCTCGAAACGCTCTTTGCCATGGAAAACATAAAAATACAAACGGAAGGAATAGAGGGCAGTAACGAAGACACTGGCCATTACTGCAAACAAGGCAAATCCAGAGCCAGGGATCGTGCTGGCTGCCACTGCTTCAATAATCGAGTCTTTGGAGTAAAAGCCCGAGAAAAACGGTGTGCCAATGAGTGCCAAACTACCCAAAAGCATCATCAGGCAAGTGATCGGCATGTACTTCCACAAGCCGCCCATCTTGCGCATGTCTTGCTCATGGTGCATTCCCAAAATTACACTGCCCGCACCGAGGAATAAAAGTGCCTTGAAAAAGGCGTGGGTCATTAAATGGAAAATCGCAATCGGATAAGCAGAGACGCCCAAGGCAATCGTCATGAAGCCCAGTTGCGAGAGCGTGGAATAGGCAACCACCCGCTTGATATCGGTCTGCACAATGCCCAGAAAGCCCATGAAGAGTGCGGTAATCGAGCCAATTACTAAGATAAAGCTCAGCGCCACGTCCGACAGCTCAAACAAAGGCGACATACGACTGACCATGAAAATACCCGCGGTCACCATCGTTGCCGCATGAATCAATGCCGAGATTGGGGTTGGGCCTTCCATCGAATCGGGCAGCCATACATGCAAGGGAAACTGCGCTGACTTACCCATTGCACCAATAAAGAGGCAGATGCACGCCACGGTGACTAAATTCCAGTCGGTACCGGGTAAGGTCTGCGCTGCTAAAACGGTGTTTTGCGCAAAGATGGCATCGTAGTTCATCGAGCCTGTACCAGCCAATAGCAGGCCAATGCCCAGAATAAAGCCAAAGTCACCTACGCGGTTTACTAAAAAGGCCTTCATATTGGCAAAGACAGCCGTTTTGCGCTCGTAGTAAAAGCCAATTAATAAATACGATACGACGCCCACTGCTTCCCAGCCAAAGAAGAGCTGCAGTAAGTTATTGCTCATGACCAGCATCAGCATGGCAAAGGTGAATAAAGAAATGTACGAGAAGAAGCGGTTATAGCCTTCCTCTTCTGCCATATAGCCGATGGTGTATATGTGCACCATCAAGGAAACAAAGGTCACCACTACCATCATCATGGCGCTGAGTGGGTCAATTAAGAAACCAATATCAAAACTAAATTCGCCCAACTGCATCCAACGGTACACCGAGCCGTTGAAATAAAAACCATCCATCACCTGCATCAACACATTGCAAGACAAAATGAAGGCAATCATCACACCTAAAATAGCGATGGTTTGGCAGGCACCACGACTCAATTGCTTGCCTATAAAGCCGGTACCAAAAAAACCCACCAACATACTGCCTATTAATGGCGCAAGCGGTATGGCGCAGAGTACGGGAATAGTCAGGGTCAGTTCCATTACGGGGTCTTTTTAAACTAGCCTTTGAGGTGATCAAGCTCTTCAGCATTGATCGAATCGAATTTACGGAACAGGGTTACTAGAATTGCCAAGCCGATCGCAGCCTCGGCAGCAGCTACCGTTAAGATAAAGAATACAAAGACTTGACCCGCCATATCCCCTAAGTAGTAGGAGAAGGCAACAAAGTTCATATTGACCGATAAAAGCATGAGTTCAATCGCCATCAATAAAATAATGATGTTGCGGCGATTTAAGAAAATACCAACAACACTAATCGCAAACAAAATGGCGCCGAGTACTAAAAAATGCGCAAGCGTAATGGTCATGATGGATCTCCGCTCTTGTTACCGCGTTGATCTTGCTTTGCATCCATCTCGGAGTCCATCTTGACTATGCGCATCCGGTCAGCAGGGTTGACTGCAACCTGATCGGCCACAATCTGCGACTTAGAATCTTTACGGCGACGCAAGGTTAATGCAACCGCAGCAATAATGGCAACGAGCAAAATGATGCCGGCAATTTCAAAGGCGTATACGTAGTCCACGAAGAGGACGCGACCCAATGCTTGGGTATTGGGAACGCCGCCCATCTCTTCCAGCATGGGCTGTAGCGGCAGCGTTGTGCCCACAAAGCCCCGGATCAAGACAATTGAGAGCTGCATCACAATCACAGCACCAATCAAAAACGCCACCGGCAAAAACTTCTTAAAGTCGCGGCGCAAATGCACCAAATCCAAATCAAGCATCATCACCACGAAGAGGAATAGCACCATCACCGCGCCAACGTAAACTAAGATCAAGACGAGGCTCAAGAATTCAGCGCGCAGCAGCATCCACAAACCTGAAGCACAGAAAAAAGCCAGAATCAAAAAGAGTGCTGAGTTGACGGGATTGCGCGCGGTAATCACCTGCAGCGCGGACAGTACCAAGATGCCTGCGAAGGCATAAAAGAAAATGGAATAGATGGTTGCGGGTTCGAAAGTCATAACAGGAAATTAACGGTATGGGGCATCTGCTGTCCGATTGGCTGCAATCTCGGTCTCATACTGATCCCCAACCGCTAAAAGCATGTCTTTGGTGAAATACAGGTCGCCGCGCTTATCGCCAAAGTACTCAAAAATATTGGTTTCAACAATGGCGTCGACTGGACAAGCCTCTTCGCAAAAGCCACAAAAAATGCATTTGGTTAAATCAATGTCATAGCGGGTAGTGCGACGCGTACCATCTTCCCGTTGATCGGATTCAATCGAAATCGCCATGGCGGGGCAAACCGCTTCGCATAATTTACAAGCGATGCAACGCTCTTCTCCATTGGGGTAGCGACGCAAGGCATGCAGCCCACGAAAACGCGGCGACTGCGGTGTCTTTTCTTCCGGGTACTGTACGGTGAACTTGGGCTTAAAGAGGTATTTACCGGTGATGGCCATCCCAGTCAAAATATCCTTGAGCATAAGGCTGCTTAAAAACTGATTTATTCGCTTAAACATAATCGTCGCTTAGTTCCAAATGTTCCATGGAGAAATGACCCAAGTACCAACCAAAATGACCCAAAAAACGGACAGTGGGATGAAGATCTTCCAGCCCAAGCGCATGATCTGGTCGTAACGGTAGCGTGGCAAGGTGGCCCGCAACCAAATAAAGCAAGAGAGGATGAAGAAAGTCTTGGCAAACAGCCAGAAGAAACCTGGAATGTCACGCAGAATTGGCAAATCCAAAATCGGTAACCAGCCGCCCAAGAACAAAATCGATGTGAGTGCGGCAATCATGATCATATTGGCGTATTCAGCCAAGAAGAACATCGCATAGGCCATGCCCGAATATTCCACCATGTGGCCAGCCACAATCTCAGACTCACCCTCGACTACGTCAAATGGGTGGCGATTGGTTTCTGCAACGCCAGAAATAAAGTAAATCAAGAACATAGGCAATAAAGGCAGCCAATTCCAGGACATAAAGTTAATGCCCATGTCGGCAAAGAAGCCCGTATCTTGCAACAAGACGATTTTGCTTAAATTGAGCGACCCAGAAATAATCAGTACGGTTACGAGCGCGAAACCCATGGCGATTTCATAGGAAATCATTTGCGCTGAAGCGCGCATTGCAGCCAAGAAGGGGTACTTTGAATTCGATGCCCACCCCGCCAAAATAACGCCGTACACCCCGATTGATGAAATCGCAACCACGTACAAGAGTCCCGCATTGACATCCGCCAATACCATCTCCGCCTGAAACGGTATGACGGCCCAAGCCGCAAAGGCCGGTGCAATCACCATCACTGGCGCAACAACGAACAGCACCTTATTTGAGCGGGTAGGCGAAACAATTTCTTTGAGCAACAACTTAATGGCATCGGCAATCGGTTGCAGTAATCCCAATGGTCCCGTTCGATTTGGACCCAGGCGGATGTGCATCCAGCCAATCAGCTTACGCTCCCACAAGGTCATGTAGGCAACCGCCGCAAACATCGGCAATACAATCGCAACGATCTTAGTCAGCGTCCAAATCAATGGCCAAAAAGAGCCAAACAGTTCGGCTCCGTAGCTATTGATGGCGTTGAGTATCTCAGTCATCGCGATTCCTAAACCCGGCTCACCGTAATCGCGCCGAACATCGCACCCAGCATTGCACTTGCTGGCGTAGTGGCTGATATGCGTACACACCCGGCTGCTAGCTGATCTTCTAGCATGGCCGGCATCTGTATGCTGTTAGATCCCTGCGTAACGGCTACCAAGTCGTCCTCTTTTAGCTCAAGCTCGGCAAAGGTCTTGGCATTTAAACCAAGGCGATGGGCATTCTTGGCATCGCGGGTCAGCTGCAAAGCGGGAGCGCGGCGCACGATCGCATCCACACCATAAATGGGTAAATCGGTTACCCGCTCAAGGCCGTTCATCGCTTGCTCTGAAACAAGACTGAGGGCTACAGTAAAACGGTTATCTAAGCGCTCATCAATCGGCTTGGCTAAGGCATCATCACAGACCTCTTCGGGCGTATTAAATAAGAAGCCATTGAGGCCGAGCAAACTGCCCATGGCACGCAATACTTTCCATGCTGGCCTTGCATCCGCTAAGGGACGGACCGAAGGCTGGATGGTTTGCACGGTTCCCGCCGTATTAATAAAGCTGCCTACCGATTCAGTAAATGGCGTAATCGGCAAAATGACATCGGCCAATTCCAATAGATCTGGGCTAGCAAATGCACTCAGTGCGATTACCGTATCGGCCTTGAGCAATGCCGCTTTGGCCTGTTCGGGATTAGGCAAATCTGACAGTGGCTCTAGGTTGAGCATCAGCACTGCCCGAGCACTGCCATCTAATAGGGAGTTGATACCAGTGTCTGCCTTTTGCTGAACTGCGCCCACCAATGCAGCGCCGACGGCATTGCCACCTACCGGTAAAAAGCCAAGGGTTGATCCGGTTTGCTCGGCAATAAATTGCGCCAAGACGTGGAGATTCGAGGCGTGCGGATGGGCAATCGCAGCAGAACCCAAGAGAACGGCTTTATTTGATCCTGATAACAGACTATCTGCAATGGCTTGCGCTTCTGTAGAAATCACCCCAGCCTGAATGCCAGCAGGCAAATTGCTTGTTTTTGCTTTAGAAACCGCACTCGCTACTTCAGAGAGGATGCGTGTCCAATGGCTTGGCACAGCAGCAATTCCCGTCGAGGGCATTAACCAGTCATCGCCACCCGCATCTATCCGAGATACCTGCAGTCCACGCTTGCATGCCGTACGTAAGCGCGTCGCAATCAGGGGCTGCTCCTTACGTAAGAAACTTCCAACAACCAGAACGCGATCCAGCTGACTTAAGTTAGCAATCGGCATACCAAGCCATGGCGCAGTTGCAGTGCCGCGCATATCCGTTTGACGCAGGCGCGTTTCAATGCGGTCGGAACCCAAGGCGCGGACCACTTTTTGCATGAGGTGTAACTCTTCCACGCTGGAAATCGGATGGGCTATTGCAGCCAGTGCGCTGCCGCCATGATCACTTGTAATGGTTTTCAAGGAATGGGTGAGGTACTCTAAGGCCGACTCCCAATCGGTCTCGAGCCATTTCCCCTCTTGCTTGACCATCGGCACTGTCAGACGCTCGGGGCTATTCACACCCTCGTAAGCAAAGCGATCGCGATCGCTAATCCAGCACTCATTGATGGCTTCATTGTCTAAAGCAACGACGCGCATCACGCGGTTGGCTTTAGTTTGTACTGTTGTGTTGGTGCCCAGACTGTCATGCGGACTCACCGAACGCTTGCGGCCTAGCTCCCAAGTACGAGCAGCGTAGCGAAATGGCTTACTGGTTAAGGCGCCGACTGGGCAAATGTCAATCATGTTCCCAGACAATTCGGAATCGATCGTTTGGCCAGCAAAGGTAGTGATTTCCGAATGCTCACCGCGATTGACCATGCCAAGCTCCATAATGCCAGACACTTCTTGACCAAAGCGCACGCAACGGGTGCAATGAATGCAGCGCGTCATCTCTTCCATCGAGATCAAGGGGCCCGCATTTTTATGGAAAACTACACGCTTCTCTTCGTTAAAGCGTGAAGCCGATTTACCGTATCCCACCGCTAAATCTTGCAATTGGCACTCACCGCCTTGATCGCAAATGGGGCAATCGAGGGGGTGGTTAATCAGCAGAAACTCCATAACGGAGCGCTGCGCTTCCACTGCTTTTGCAGAATGGGTGAAGACCTTCATGCCCTGCGTGACTGGCGTAGCGCAGGCGGGCATTGGTTTTGGGGCTTTTTCTACCTCAACCAAGCACATGCGGCAATTGGCAGCAATCGATAATTTCTTGTGATAGCAAAAGTGCGGGATGTAGGTTCCCAGCTTATTCGCGGCGTGCATCACCATCGAACCTTGTGGAACTTCAACTGCCTTGCCATCCAATTCGATTTCAACCATGCTCACGTCAACTAATCCTTCTCTTTTCGCTCGTTGTGATTAAACGTATTTCGGGACGATGCAACGCTTGTGCTCAACGTGATACACAAACTCATCCATGTAATGCTTGAGCATTCCGCGTACCGGCATGGCTGCCGCATCGCCTAAAGCACAAATGGTTCTGCCTTGAATATTCGCGGCCACGTCATTCAGCAGATCTAAATCTTCTGATCGCCCTCCGCCATGCTCGATGCGATTCACAATGCGCCACAACCAGCCGGTACCCTCACGGCATGGGGTGCACTGACCGCAGGACTCTTCATGATAAAAATACGACAAGCGCAGCAAGGACTTCACCATGCAGCGTGTGTCGTTCATCACGATGACTGCACCCGAACCGAGCATCGAGCCGGCTTTGGCGATACTGTCATAGTCCATAGTGACATCCATCATCATGCTGCCTGGAACTACTGGCGCAGAGGAGCCGCCAGGTATAACTGCTTTGAGTGGGCTACCTTCGCGCATGCCACCAGCGAGCTGTAACAATTCGGGAAATGGTGTACCCAAAGGCACCTCGTAATTGCCCGGATGCGCCACATCGCCGGAGACCGAGAATATCTTCGTGCCACCATTGTTTGGTTTGCCTAACTTCAAATAGGCCTCTCCGCCAATCGCTAAAATAAAGGGAACCGCAGCGAAGGTTTCGGTATTGTTGATCGTGGTTGGCTTGCCATATAAACCAAAGCTGGCCGGAAACGGTGGTTTAAAGCGAGGCTGGCCTTTTTTGCCCTCCAACGACTCCAGCAGCGCAGTCTCTTCACCGCAAATGTAAGCACCCCAACCTGGAGATGCATGCAACTCAAAATCAAAATCTGAACCCAGAATCTTCTGACCTAAGTACCCTGCCGCACGGGCTTCTTCAAGGGCCTCTTCAAAGCGGGCATAGACTTCCCAAATTTCGCCATGGATGTAGTTATAGCCGACACTAATGCCCATGGTGTAGGCACCGATGATCATTCCTTCGATCAGCGCATGCGGGTTGTAACGCATGATGTCACGGTCCTTAAACGTCCCGGGCTCACCCTCATCGCTATTACAAACTAAGTATTTTTGACCTGGGAACTGACGGGGCATGAAGCTCCACTTGAGTCCCGTCGGAAAGCCTGCGCCACCACGACCGCGCAAGGAGGATGCTTTTAATTCTGCAATCAAGGCATCGGGCGCTACTTTGTCATTCAGAATGCGCCGCAACTGTTGATAACCGCCGCGGCTTTCATAGTCCTTGAGACCCCAATTATTGCCATTGAGGCCAGCCAAAATCAGCGGTTTGATATGACGGGTATGCAAACTGGTCATGCTGGCATTCCTTTGGTTGCTGTACGTAACTCATTAAGAAGTGCATCAATTTTTTCATTGCTCATAAAGCTACACATGGTTTTATTGTTCACTAACATCACTGGTGAATCGCCGCACGCGCCCATGCACTCGCCCTCTTTAAGGGTAAATGTGCCGCACGGCGTGGTCTCATTAAAACCAATCCCCAATTCCTGCTTTAAGTAGTTGGCAGCGCGCTCACCATTGCTGAGTTGGCATGGCAGATTGGTACACACCACAATTTTGTGTCGCCCAATCGGCTTGGTATCGTACATATTGTAAAAAGTAGCAACTTCATCGACTGCGATGGTAGTCATACCCAATAGGGATGCAACCTCAGCAATAACTTCAGGCGATACCCAACCCACTTCGGTTTGTGCAGCAATCAAACAGGCCATCACAGCTGACTGCTTTTGATCGGCAGGATACTTGGCAATATTGCGTTCCATATCGGCGCGCGTCTTGGCAGAGAATGGCATGAGCGGAGTACGTGTCATTAATTAGTCCTGAATAACCGAGCCATTAGCGATCAATCTCACCGAACACAATGTCTTGGGTGCCAATAATCGTTACCGCATCGGCAATCATGTGGCCACGCGCCATTTCATCGAGGGCAGCGAGGTGCACAAAACCGGGCGCTCGGATTTTTAATCGGTACGGCTTATTCGCGCCATCGGAAACCGCATAGATTCCAAACTCACCCTTAGGATGCTCCACTGCGGCATACGCCTCGCCTTTCGGTACGTGAATCCCTTCAGTCGCCAGTTTAAAGTGATGAATTAACTCTTCCATATTGGTTTTCATGTCGACGCGTGCGGGTGGTGACACTTTATGGTTGTCACTCATCACAGGACCGGGGTTTGCACGTAGCCACGCAATGCATTGCTGCACGATCAAATTCGACTGACGCATCTCTTCCATGCGGATTAAGTAACGGTCATAAGAGTCACCATTGACGCCAACTGGAATATCAAACTTCAAGCGATCATAGACTTCATACGGTTGTTTTTTACGTAAATCCCACTCGACACCAGAGCCGCGGAGCATGGGGCCAGTGAACCCAAGCTGTAAAGCGCGCTCGGGCGTCACTACCCCAATACCCACTAAGCGTTGCTTCCAAATGCGGTTATCCGTTAATAAATTGCAGTATTCATCGACGTTGCTAGGGAAGCGCTGGGTAAAGGCCTCAATAAAATCAAGCAAGGAGCCACTGCGGTCTTCGTTCAAGCGTTTCATCGCTGCACTACTGCGAATCTTGGACTGCGCAAACTGCGGCATTTGCTCGGGCAAATCGCGGTATACGCCACCTGGACGGTAATAGGCTGCATGCATGCGCGCACCCGATACCGCTTCATACATATCAAAGATATCTTCGCGATCACGGAAGGCATACAAAAAGACCGCCATAGCACCGACGTCCAAACCGTGGCAGCCAATCCACAACAGGTGATTGAGCAGGCGGGTTAGTTCGTCATACATTACACGTATGTATTGCGCACGCAGTGGCACTTCGACGTTCAGCAATTTTTCAATCGCCATCACATAGGCATGCTCGTTTACCATCATCGAGACGTAATCGAGGCGATCCATGTAAGGCACACTCTGAATCCAGGTACGCGTCTCGGCAAGTTTTTCAGTCGCGCGATGTAATAAACCAATGTGCGGATCAGCTCGCTGAATGACCTCGCCATCCAGCTCAAGCACTAAGCGTAATACGCCGTGTGCTGCAGGGTGCTGTGGACCAAAGTTCAGGGTGTAATTTTTAATTTCGGCCATGATTAAACGGGGCCTCCGTACTGCTCTTCGCGGACTACGCGAGGCGTTACTTCACGGGTCTCGATGGTAACTGGCTGATACACCACGCGTTGCAACTCGGGGTCATAGCGCATTTCCACATTCCCAGAAATCGGAAAGTCTTTACGAAATGGATGCCCAATAAATCCATAGTCGGTCAAGATGCGGCGCAAATCGGTATGCCCATCAAACAAAATACCAAAGAGGTCAAAGGCCTCGCGCTCAAACCAATTGGCTGAACTCCATACTGACGTCAATGAAGAAACCAGGGGATAACCATCGTCTTGGGCAAATACGCGCAGACGCAAACGCAGGTTGTGCTTTACCGACAGCAAGTGGCTGACTACGGCAAAGCGCGGTCCACTGTAGGTGCCATCGAGGTAATCTTGGTAATCAACGCCACATAAATCCATTAGCTGCTCAAAGCATAAGGCAGGATCGTCACGCAAAATCAGTGCCGACTCAAGGTAGTCGTTTGCACTCAGTACCAGGGTTAACTCATTCAAAGCCAGCGTGATGGACTTTGCTCGGGTACCCAGCGCGCGCTCGAGGTGACCTTGAAGCTGGATTAAGCGCTCAGACATAACTTATGCTTTCCGCGCAATCGTGCTGGTGCGGCCAATTTTGGCTTGCAGCTGAATGATGCCGTAGATTAAGGCCTCTGCAGTGGGCGGACAACCGGGGACGTAAATATCGACCGGCACAATGCGGTCGCAACCGCGTACAACAGAGTAAGAGTAATGGTAGTAGCCGCCACCATTAGCACAAGAGCCCATGGAAATCACCCAGCGGGGCTCGGGCATTTGGTCGTACACCTTACGCAGGGCGGGAGCCATTTTGTTGCAGAGCGTCCCTGCCACAATCATTAAGTCAGACTGCCGCGGCGAAGGACGGAATACCACACCAAAGCGATCCAAATCATAGCGCGCAGCGCCGGCATGCATCATCTCGACTGCGCAGCAAGCCAAGCCAAAGGTCATGGGCCATAGTGATCCAGTGCGTGTCCAATTAATCAACTGATCCGCAGAGGTGGTAATAAATCCTTCTTTGAGTACGCCTTCCAGTGCCATAGCAATCACTCCCAGTCGAGAGCGCCCTTTTTCCAGATGTACACAAACCCAACCATGAATTCCAAAAGGAAAATCATCATTGCGGTATAGCCTACCCAACCAATGTCACGCAAGGAGACTCCCCATGGGAATAAAAACGCCGTTTCAAGGTCAAACAAAATGAATAGAATGGCAATGAGGTAATAGCGCACGTCAAACTTCATGCGGGCATCTTCAAATGCCTCAAAACCACACTCGTAGGAAGACAGTTTTTCTGCATCAGGACGGGATGGGGCTAAAACCTTACCCAAGAACATCGGCACAATACCGACGGCAATACCGACCAGTATAAAAAGCAAAATGGGGAAGTAATTAGCGAGGTCCAAAGCAATCCTGATGTGAAGGCAGTTTTAAGTCCTAAATTAACTCTAAAAATATCCCAACAAACGTATTCAATTATGAACTAAAAGCCAAAATTTAAAATTGACCTAACGCAAAACAGTCCAGAATTGGTGCCGACGGCGAGACTCGAACTCGCACAGCCTAAGCCACTACCCCCTCAAGATAGCGTGTCTACCAATTTCACCACGTCGGCATTCGTAAAACCCATCAATTCTACTGCATTAGGCCTTGTGCTAGCGGGCCTAATTCCTACAAAAAACGATGTCAATACGATCATTTTTTTAGGTTAATTTTTTATTTAGGAACCGCAGGCTTAGAGGGATCTTGCGCTGGCGCTACTGGCGCGGCTGCCCCAGGTGCAGCAGGCGCAGTACTTCCCGATAAAACACCGGTTTCCGCAGGCTTTTTATTGCCAAGCCACGTTAAACCAATCGTTGCACTAAAGAAAACCACCGCTAAGGCGGCTGTAGAATGCGACAAAAAATTAGCGGAGCCACTGGCCCCAAAAACGCTACCCGATGATCCTGAGCCAAAGGCTGCGCCCATATCGGCCCCCTTACCCTGTTGCAACAAAACCAATAAGATGATTGCCAGGGCAGAACCCACTTGCACCACCATCAACGCCGTTTTTAACCATTCCATGGTTTATCTCCAATAAAAAATTATGCTCGGCAAATAGCCAAGTATTCCTGCGGATCTAAGGAAGCGCCACCAATTAATCCGCCGTCAATGTCGGGCATGCCAAATAGCTCCACTGCATTATCGAACTTCACACTACCGCCATATAGAATCCCCACGTGGGATGCCACATCCACATCGAATTCTGCTAACTGCAAGCGAATCTCGCGGTGCATGTCTTGTGCAATTTGCGCACTGGCAACCTTACCAGTGCCTATGGCCCATACTGGCTCATACGCAATCAAGGAATCCACCAAACGATCTTGCAAAATCGAAATTTGCCGGGCCACCTGAGCCCGCACCACTTCGACCGCCCTGCCTGAGTTACGCTCATCGGCAGTTTCGCCCACACAGATTACTGGGGTTAAGCCCTGATCGAGCGCTTGCAGGGCTTTTTCGGCAATCAGCTGATCCGATTCATTAAACCGATCACGCCGCTCTGAATGCCCTACTAAAACATATTTGCAGCCAAATTCATGCAGCATGGCTGCACTGACCTCACCCGTAAAAGCGCCGTCCATTTCAGCCGATACGTCCTGCGCGCCCAGAAACAGTCCAGCCGAGGGGCGTGATGCAATCTGTAAACTGCACTCTGAAAGGTAGGGGTAAGGCGGGCATAAACCAAAACGACGACCCGCTGGCATGCCCTTCTCCATTTCTGCACATACGGTCTCAATCCACTGACGGCATGCAGACTGACTGCCGTTCATTTTCCAATTGCCGATTACCGTGATAGGACGCATGGGGTAACTAAGCCTGTATTAAACCGTCAACACAATCTTGCCAACGTGCTCGCTCGACTCCATCAAGCGCTGCGCTTCCGCTGCCTGATCGAGGCTATAGGTTTTATAAATCACAGGCTTTAAAGCCCCTTGATTCATGATCGGCCAGACCCGCTCAAACAGCTGTTTGGCAATTTCACGCTTGAATGCAACCGGCCTAGGGCGGAGTGTTGATCCTGTAATGGTTAAGCGCCGACGTAAAATTTGCCCGGTATTTACCTCGGACTTAGAGCCGCCCATAATGGCGATAATCACAATCCGGCCATCGTCCGCAAGGCAATCAATTTCGCGTTGCAAGTAGGTGCCAGTCACCATGTCCAGAATGACGTTCACCCCTTTGCCATCGGTGGCTTTCTTAATTTCTTCAACAAAGTCTTGGGTTTTATAGTTAATCGCCAAATCAGCACCGAGCCGGGTACAGGCTGCACATTTTTCGTCGGTGCCCGCAGTAACAAAAACCCGGTGGCCCAAGGCTTTTGCAATCAAGATTGCAGTGACGCCAATACCACTGGACCCACCCTGTACTAGTAATGTTTCACCTGCGGTGAGTTCGCCACGCATGAAGACATTGCTCCACACCGTAAAGAAGGTCTCCGGTAAGGCTGCGGCTTCTAAGTCAGTAAACCCAGTTGGGTAAGGCAGGCATTGCGCTACAGGCGCAAGGCAGAGTTCGGCATAGCCACCACCCTGTACTAGAGCGCATACCTTATCGCCTATCTTGAGTCCAAACTGATTATCTGCATGGGCTAGATCGCCACCCATGATTTCTCCAGCCACTTCTAAGCCGGGAATATCGGATGCGCCAGCGGGAACCGGGTAATGCCCTTTGCGTTGCAATACATCGGGGCGATTAATTCCAGCTGCCAACACTTTAATCAAAATTTCGCCCGAACCTACGCTCGGTAGCACAGGATCTGGGCGAGTCGTAGGGATCAATACCTCAGGGGCACCAAACTCACGTATTTCAACAACGCGCATTGCAATAATTCCTATTCAGTAGGCGTGGTGAAGCTTGACTTAAGCAGGCTGGTCTTCGCTAGGCGCATCGGTTGAAGCACCGGCTAGGGGCGCAATCGTGCCGCCCTCTTCAGCCATGGCCGCTTTGAGTGAGAGGCGTAAACGGCCGCGCTCATCTGCTGCCAATAACTTCACGCGCACCACTTGACCTTCTTGCAAAAAGTCTTTTACTTCTTTCACGCGCTCATTGGCAATTTCAGAAATATGCAACAAGCCATCTTTGCCAGGAAGAATATTAATCAATGCGCCAAACTCAAGCAGTTTCACTACTGGGCCTTCGTAAATCTTGCCGACTTCGGCTTCAGCCGTAATGCCTTCGATGCGGGCCTTGGCTTCTGCCATGCCTTCGGCATTGGTTGAGGCAAGGGTGACCGTACCATCGTCTTTGATGTCAATGCTGCAACCGGTTTCTTTGGTCAAGGCTTGAATGGTTGCACCGCCCTTACCAATCACTTCACGAATCTTATCTGGATGGATCTTGAACGACACCATGCGCGGCGCATGCTCGGAGAGTTCAGTGCGCACTGTACCCATAGCAGACTGCATTTCGCTCAAGATGTGCAGGCGACCTTCTTTGGCTTGTGCCAATGCCACTTGCATGATTTCTTTGGTGATGCCTTGTACTTTAATGTCCATTTGCAGCGCAGTAATACCGCTGGCTGTTCCAGCTACCTTAAAGTCCATGTCGCCAAGGTGATCTTCATCACCCAAGATGTCGGTTAATACGGCAAAGCGATTGCCATCCAAAATCAGGCCCATCGCTACGCCGGCAACGTGCGCCTTCACGGGCACACCCGCATCCATCAAGGCTAAGCAACCGCCGCAAACGGAAGCCATCGATGAAGAGCCGTTGGACTCAGTAATCTCAGAAACCACCCGAATGCTATACGCAAAATCCTCCGGGCTTGGCAGCACCGGAATTAAGGCGCGCTTAGCTAAACGACCATGGCCGATTTCACGGCGCTTGGGCGTACCAACGCGGCCCGTTTCGCCGGTGGCAAACGGAGGCATGTTGTAGTGGAACATGAAGCGATCGCGGTACTCGCCCTCAAGTGCATCAATGATTTGCTCATCACGGGCAGTGCCCAACGTAGCAATCACCAAAGCCTGGGTCTCGCCGCGGGTAAACAAGGCAGAGCCGTGCGTCCGTGGCAACACGCCATTGCGAATTTCAATCGGACGCACAGTGCGGGTATCGCGACCATCAATTCGTGGCTCGCCATTCAAAATTTGGCTACGCACAATCTTGGCTTCGATATCAAACAAAATATTACTAACGGCAACTTCATCAACTGCGCCATCGGCAGCGAGCTTTGCCATTACGTCTTTGGTAATGGCTTTCAGTTTGTCAGAGCGTGCCTGTTTTTGGCGCAGCTGATACGCTTCACGTAAAGGACCATCAGCCAATGCGGTTACCTTCGCAATCAGAGGCTCATCTTTTGCTGCAGCAGTCCAATCCCACTCTGGCTTACCAGCATCGCGCACCAAATCTTGTATCGCATTGATAGCAGTTTGCATTTGCTCATGACCGTATACAACGGCACCAAGCATGATGTCTTCTGGCAATTGCTGTGCCTCGGACTCCACCATCAATACAGCGGCTTGGGTACCGGCAACAATTAAATCCAGCTGGCTCGTTAACTGCTCAGAGCGGGTTGGGTTCAGCAAATACTGGCCATCACGGTAACCCACACGAGCCGCGCCTACTGGGCCATTAAATGGAATACCCGATACCGCTAAAGCAGCCGAAGCAGCGATTAATGCAGGAATATCTGCAGGCACGTCGGGATTAATCGACAGTACATGAATCACTACTTGCACTTCGTTCAGAAAGCCTTCTGGAAACAAGGGGCGCAAAGGGCGATCAATCAAGCGGGAGGTTAAGGTCTCGCCTTCAGATGGACGGCCTTCGCGGCGAAAGAATCCACCTGGGATCTTGCCGGCAGCATAGGTCTTCTCAATGTAATCCACGGTTAATGGGAAGAAGTTTTGCCCTGCTTTGGCGGAGCGCGCTGCCACTACGGTACCCATGACAACGGTGTCATCGACGTTCACTATTACGGCACCGCCGGACTGACGGGCGATTTCGCCGGTTTCCATCGTTACCTGGTGATTGCCCCATTGAAAACTTTTTACTACTTTTTTAAACATGGTCATGTTGATCTTTTCCAATTAAGTTCACACCCCATTCACATGAATGTCAGGTGCGTGCTACTTGCGTCGCAGATAAATCAGCGCTACGACACCACTGGAGCGATTACAGATTACAAGGGATGCCATTCCAGGGAGGCACTGAACACGCTGTTCAGAAACTCATTGGAATGACACGATCCCCTAAACGGGTAATCTAAAAACGCTCAAAAAATATGCCACCGCCCTAAGACTGAATCAGTAATGAGTCATTCTCAAGACACGATGGCATCGCGATACAGATACGATTTACTTGCGGAGACCTAATTTCTCGATCAATGTGCGATAGCGTGCCAAATCCTTGCCTTTGAGGTAATCCAAAAGGCGGCGGCGGCGTGAAACCATCTTCAACAAGCCACGACGGCTGTGATGGTCTTTGGCGTTGGCCTTGAAATGGGGGGTTAATTCATTGATGCGGGCGGTCAGCAATGCAACCTGTACTTCTGGACTACCCGTGTCGTTTGCGCTACGCGCGTTGTCTTTGACGATTTCCGCCGTTTTGATATCAGCAACTGCCATTTTCTACTCCTTACTTGCGAACACCAGAGCTTTCACCCTAAATAGTGTCGTGCGATTAATTAAACAAATAAATACAAAAAAGCTTTATAAATCAAAGCCCTCGAATTGTAGCAGAGATTCGAGGGTGAAAGTGGCCATAATCATTTCCCCGAGATCAGCCACACTAAAATAAATCTAATAAAAACAATGACTTAGTTATATTTTAGGGCGGGTGTCCCTGCTCAGGGCGCCATTTGGGCATTTAACTTCACTTGCCGTGGATCGTGCAGCTTATTTAAGGCTGATAAATAGGCCTTAGCTGAAGCAGCGATGATGTCGGGGTCGGTGCCAACGCCGTTCACAATCCGCCCGCCTTTGGCAAGGCGGACAGTGACCTCGCCTTGGGACTGGGTGCCGGAGGTAATGGCATTGACGGAGTAAAGCAATTGCTCCGCCCCGCTTTTCGCCATCGCTTCGATTGCATTAAGGCTCGCATCGACAGGCCCATTGCCTTCTGCCTTGGAGGTGATCTTCTCGCCACCCATGTGAAAGACTACCTGGGAGCTTGGGCGTTTGCCAGTCTCCGAGTGCTGACTCAAGGAAACAAAGCGATAAAACTCGCTTTCTTCAGCCAAGGCAGAGCCGCTCGTAATCGAAATAATGTCCTCATCGAAGATCTCTGACTTTTGATCAGCCAAGGCCTTAAAGCGCGAGAAAGCATCGTTAAGCTCTTCTTCGGTCTCAACCATGATGCCCAGTTCCTGCAAGCGCTGCTTAAATGCATTGCGACCCGATAACTTACCGAGAACGATCTTATTTGCAGACCAGCCCACATCTTCAGCGCGCATGATTTCATAGGTATCGCGGGCTTTCAAAACCCCATCCTGATGAATGCCAGATGCATGGGCAAAGGCATTGGCACCCACCACGGCTTTATTGGGCTGCACCACAAAGCCAGTGATTTGCGAAACCAACTTCGATGCCGGAACGATTTGCGTCGCATCAATGCCCACGCTCAAATCAAAATAATCCTTACGGGTACGCAGCGCCATCACAATTTCTTCGAGGGCAGTATTGCCAGCACGTTCACCCAAACCATTGATGGTGCACTCCACTTGCCGTGCCCCACCGATCTTGACGCCTGCCAAGGAGTTGGCCACGCCCATGCCTAAGTCGTTGTGGCAATGCACTGACCAAATGGCTTTATCGGAATTAGGGATGCGGGTTCGCAAGGTATGGATGAACTCGCCATACAGCTCAGGAACGGCATAGCCAACGGTATCGGGCACGTTAATCGTGCTTGCACCTTCCGTAATCACCGCCTCAAGTACACGGCATAAAAAATCCACTTCCGAGCGGTAGCCATCCTCTGGCGAAAACTCGATGTCAGCCGCCAAGTTACGGGCAAAACGAATGGATTTTTTAGCTTGATCAAAAACTTGATCCGGCGTCATGCGCAACTTCTTTTCCATATGCAATGCGCTCGTTGCCAAAAAGACATGGATGCGTTTTGCATTGGCTGCCTTAAGGGCGTCGGATGCGCGAGTAATGTCGTTTTCGTTTGCACGCGCCAGGGAACACACGATCGAATCCTTGACTGCTGCCGCTACCGCTGAAATAGCCGCAAAGTCTCCATCGGAGCTCGCTGCAAAGCCAGCCTCAATCACATCGACCTTCAGTCGCTCGAGTTGCCTAGCAATGCGAACCTTTTCATCTTTGGTCATGGATGCGCCTGGCGATTGTTCGCCATCCCGCAAGGTGGTATCAAAAATTATTAATTTATCGGTCATCACTGCTCTCCAATCTACTGCAATTAAGTATTAAATAAGGTAAATGCGGATATCTCTACGTCAAAAACAAAAACCCCAGCAATTTGCTGGGGCTGGTAAGTCTGCTGGGTGATTTACTGCAATTGCATCACCTAAGCGCTCCCCGCCCCGAGCCGAAGGCCCAGTGCTAGAAGAAGGTGCTTAATTTCGAACGATTTGATCATTTCCATAAAACAAATATACCTTAAATAAGCACTTATGTCAGTTTACGGCCAGTAAAACGCTCCCAGGCCCAGATCACATAGCCTGAGATAGCATAAATCACGAAAATACCAAAGAGCGTCAAAGGTGGGTTTGATGAAATCAAAACAAAAGTCAAAATCATTAGAACCATCACACCAAAAGAAACGCGGTAGCGTATATCCAAGGCCTTGCCGCTATAAAAGCGTGCATTGGAGACCATGGTTAAGCCGGCGTAAATGGTAATGAGGAAGGTAACCCACGGAATAGCATTGTCCCGCACTGGAATCTTATTATCGTCTGCAAGCCATATAAAACCAGCAATTAAGGCTCCGGCGGCTGGGCTAGGCAAGCCTTGGAAAAACTTCTTATCGACCACGCCAACATTGGCATTGAAACGAGCCAAGCGTAAGGCAGCACCTGCACAGTAAGTAAATGCAGCCAACCAGCCCCATTTGCCAAAATCTTTCAGTACCCACTCATACGCAACCAGTGCTGGAGCAACGCCGAACGACACCATATCCGCAAGCGAATCGTATTGCTCACCAAACGCACTTTGGGTATTGGTCATGCGTGCAATGCGGCCATCCATACCATCCAATACCAAAGATGCAAAGATAGCGATGGCAGCAGTTTCAAACTGGTGGTTCATCGCCTGCACAATCGCAAAAAAACCGCAGAACAAGGCCGCGGTTGTAAATGCATTGGGCAGCAGATAAATACCCTTGCTGCGAGCGCGGGGCTTTTCTATTTCAATCTCATCCACTTCAAACTTAGCAGAATCAAATAATTCCTCGTTTGAGTCCGCACTTTGGAGATTGCGAGTTCGCGACATCCGTGTGCGATCAAGGCGATTACGGCGACGAAATGGGCTCAATGCGTTTCCTATTTACTAAAGTAAATCAGGTGAATCAATCAAGGCCAGGCAAACGAGCTAGGGCGGTACGGGTTGCAGACACCTTCTCACCCACACTGACTAAGGGCTCAGCGCTTAACGGCAAATATACATCGACCCGCGACCCAAAGCGGATAAAGCCATAACGGGATCCCCGCTTAACATGCTCACCCACATGGATGTAGCACAAAATGCGCCGCGCAATTAAGCCTGCTACCTGAACCAAGGTAACCGTTTGGCCATTGGCATCAATAATGACGGCATTGCGCTCATTCTCCGTCGAGGCCTTGTCCAGCGCGGCATTGACAAACTGCCCCGGGAAATACTGCACCTCTTTGACAAGGCCGTTGACCGAGCAGCGATTAGAATGCACATTAAATACATTCATGAATACGCTAATCTTGATTGCTTCCCGATTAGCATACGGATCTTGGGTCTTTTCAACCACGACAATGCGGCCATCTGCAGGCGATAAAACCAAATCACGACCCAGCGGCGCAATGCGCTGGGGGTCACGGAAAAACTGCAGGACAAAAAAGAAAACAATCCACAGGGGCAATGCCCATGCAAAACCAGCGTACTGCTGGACTAGCACGGTTGCCACCCCAACGGCTGCCAAATAGGGCCAGCCTTCTTTCGCAATAATGGGGTGGGGATACATCATGGGTGCTTTGCGCCTTTAGTGTGATTGTTTAGTTCTTTGACTGATCGACTAATTTGTTCTTTGCAATCCAAGGCATCATCGCGCGCAATTTCTCGCCGACGATTTCAATTTGGTGCTCGGAATTCAGGCGACGACGGGAGATTAAGGTGGGCGCGCCAGCCTTGTTCTCAAGGATGAAGCTCTTGGCGTATTCACCAGTCTGAATGTCTTTGAGGCACTGACGCATGGCGTTCTTGGTATCTTCCGTAACGATACGGGGACCGGTAACGTATTCACCGTATTCGGCGTTGTTTGAGATCGAATAATTCATGTTGGCAATACCACCCTCGTAGATCAGATCCACAATCAACTTGAGCTCATGCAAGCACTCAAAGTAAGCCATCTCTGGAGCGTAACCGGCCTCAACCAAGGTCTCGTAACCAGCCTTGATGAGTTCGACAGTACCGCCGCAGAGAACAGCCTGCTCACCGAATAAATCGGTTTCGGTTTCTTCACGGAAATTGGTTTCGATGATGCCGGCACGACCACCGCCATTGGCTGTTGCATAGGACAAAGCGAGGTCACGAGCCGAACCCGATTTATCTTGGTATACCGCGATCAAATGGGGAACGCCGCCGCCTTGGCTATACGTACCACGCACAGTGTGGCCTGGCGCCTTCGGCGCAATCATGATCACGTCCAAATCAGCGCGGGGCTGAACTTGACCGTAATGCACATTAAAGCCATGGGCAAATGCTAAAGCCGCGCCCTGCTTGATATTGGCGTGCACTTCATTCTTATAAACATCTGCAATTTGCTCATCCGGCAAGAGCATCATGACAACATCGGCGTCCTTGACTGCCTCTGCCACTTCTTTCACGGTCAAGCCAGCATTGGCTGCTTTTTTCCATGATGCGCCATCTTTGCGCAAACCAACCGTTACCTTGACGCCTGAATCGTTTAAGTTCAATGCATGCGCGTGACCCTGTGAACCATAACCAATGATGGTGACTTTTTTGCCTTTAACCAGGGATAAATCCGCGTCTTTATCGTAAAAAACTTTCATGCTATTTCCTTATCTTTGAATCGTAGTAAGTGGGTTAAACAAATGGGGTTATGCGTACATTCCGAGTGAAGCAAACTAGACCTTCAAAATCCGTTCTCCGCGGCCGATACCCGAGCCGCCAGAACGGACGGTTTCTAAAATGGAAGCGCGGTCAATCGAATCAATAAAAGCGTCCAGCTTCGAGCCATCACCGGTAAGCTCAATCGTGTAGCTCTTATCGGTGACATCAATAATGCGGCCACGGAAGATATCGGTGGTGCGCTTAAGCTCCTCACGCTCTTTACCAACGGCACGGACTTTGATCAACATCAGTTCGCGCTCAATGTGCGAGCCTTCGGTTAAATCAAACACTTTCACGACTTCAACCAAGCGATTAAGGTGCTTCGTGATTTGCTCAATCACATCTTCAGAACCAATCGTCACAATCGTCATGCGCGACAAAGATGGATCTTCCGTCGGCGCAACGCTGAGGGTCTCGATGTTGTAGCCCCGAGCAGAAAACAAGCCCACTACCCGCGATAAGGCGCCGGGCTCATTTTCCAGTAATACCGAAATAATGTGACGCATTACAGATCCTCACTACCTAAGAGCATTTCAGTAATGCCCTTACCAGCTTGGACCATCGGCCACACGTTTTCTTCTGGATCGGTTTGGAAGTCCATGAACACCGTACGATCTTTTAAGCGAATAGCCTCTCTCAGTGCAGGCTCAACGTCTGCCTTAGTTTCAATCAGCATACCCACGTGACCAAAGGCTTCGGCCAACTTCACAAAATCAGGCAAAGAGTCCATGTACGAACTGGAATAGCGGCGGTTGTAAGTCAACTCCTGCCACTGGCGCACCATACCTAAATACCGGTTATTGAGCGACACAATTTTGACGGGCGTGTTGTACTGCTTACAGGTTGACAGTTCTTGAATACACATCTGGATCGAGCCTTCGCCCGTGATCGTGAATACATCCTGATCTGGGAAAGCTTTCTTGATGCCCATGGCGTATGGCAGTCCAACGCCCATGGTGCCAAGACCGCCTGAATTAATCCAGCGACGGGGCTTATCAAACTTGTAAAACTGCGCTGCCCACATTTGATGCTGACCTACGTCAGAGCAAATAAAGGCATCACCGCCCGTGAGTTCCCATAACTTTTCAACTACGTATTGAGGTTTAACGATCTGCGAATCCCGGTCGTATTTGAGGCAGTCTTTCTTGCGCCACTCATTAATTTGCGCCCACCACTTGGCGAGGTGCGCATCGTTTTTGAGGGGGCCAGCTGCTTTAATTTGGGTGGTCATCTCTACTAGAACTTCTTTGAGATTGCCAACAATTGGCACATCGACCTTGACGCGCTTAGCAATGACGGACGGATCAATATCAATGTGAATGATCTTGCGGGGATGACTTGCGAAGTGCTGCGTATTGCCGATCACACGATCATCAAAACGCGCGCCAATCGCGATCAATACGTCCGAGTGCTGCATAGCCATGTTGGCTTCATAGGTGCCATGCATACCCAGCATGCCCACAAACTGGGGGCTGGTACCCGGGAAGCCGCCAAGACCCATCAAGGTGTTCGTGACTGGATAGCCCAGCGCATCGGCAAAGGCTTTGAGCTCAGGCGCAGCATCCGACAGAATGACGCCGCCGCCGGTATAAATGAAGGGGCGCTCAGCTTCCAGCAATAACGAAACCGCCTTGCGAATCTGGCCGCTGTGGCCGCGCAAAACGGGGTTGTAGGAGCGCATGGTCAGCTCTTCGGGGTAAATGAACTGACCCTTGGTTGCTGAAATGTCTTTTGGAATGTCGACCAGCACGGGGCCAGGCCTTCCGGTCTGCGCAATGTGAAAGGCTTTCTTTAGCGTCAGCGCTAAATCATTAATGTCTTTCACCAAAAAATTGTGTTTAACGATGGGTCGCGTAATGCCAACCGTATCGGCCTCTTGGAAGGCATCTTCACCAATGGCATAGGTAGGAACGTTACCCGTAATGATGACCATCGGAATGGAGTCAGTGTAGGCAGTTGCAATGCCAGTCACAGCATTGGTCACGCCCGGGCCAGAGGTCACTAAAGCAACTCCGACCTTACCGGTGGCACGGGCATAGCCATCGGCAGCGTGCACCGCTGCTTGCTCATGGCGTACCAGAATGTGTTCAAACTTTTCTTGCTTGTAGATTTCATCGTAGATGAAGAGAACGGCTCCACCGGGATAGCCCCAGACAAACTCGACGCCTTCGGCATGCAAGGCATGGACGAGCATCTCGGCACCAATCATTTCAGGCGCGGGTTTAGTAGGGATTGGGGTGGAATCGGCCTTGGAGGCTAAAAATTCGGCGCTGCTGGTATTCATGATTAAGGTCCTTTGCAATTTTCGGCAAAAAATTGTTTAGTCTGTTCTGTCCCGTGCTTATGGCCCGAGTTCGAACGGCGCTTGAACTGAATAAAAAACCACTTCTTGGATGGTTCTCTATTCGGTGAACCTTCAATTGTAAAGCAATACCCTAAAATGAAGCCATTCTTCCTACACAAGGCATCCCACTTTCTGCATGGCATCTGCCCTTGAACTTGCTGATTTTCTGAGTAGCGTTGAAAAACGCGCTTTTAAGCAGGCCGTCTATGCGGTTCGGGATGAGGACGCCGCGCTCGACATTGTTCAGGACGCCATGATTAAATTGGCGGAAAAATACGGGGACAGGCCTTACTCCGAGTTGCCTTTGATTTTTACCCGCATTCTGCAAAATCGCATTCACGACTGGTTTCGGCGCCAAAAAGTCCGCAACGCCTGGGTTACTTTGTTCTCCAATATGGGCAAAAAGTCGGATGAATCGGATGATTACGACCCTTTAGAGCAGCTCCAAGCAGCCGATGACAGCCAAATTCACCAAGATGGTGCCAAAAAACTAGAGCAAAGCCAGCTTTTGCGTAGCCTAGAGGCTGAAATAGCAAAATTACCAGCACGTCAACGAGAAGCCTTCTTGATGCGTTATTGGGATGAGCTGAGTATTGCTGAAACAGCCCACATCATGGGCTGCAGCGAAGGAAGTGTAAAAACCCATTGCTCCAGAGCAAGCCAAACTTTAGCTAATGCATTGAAAATAAAAGGAATTACCTTATGAATCGCGCCCAAGACCCCCAATTTGAAGTCGATCGGATTGGCAGCGCAGTACGTGAATGCCTCGATGGCGCCACGACCCAGCTGCCAAGTCGCATAACTGAACGCCTCTACCTAGCGCGCCTGAATGCATTGGCGGCACGTAAACCTGCATTGCTTCCCATCGCAGAGCGGGTATTGAGCCCCCAACTGGCTTTCAATCAAGCCGGTAACCGCAGCGATGCCTCGTCCAATTGGAACCGACTCAGCTGGATGGCCCCATTTATTGTTTTGGCGCTCGGTCTACTGGCCATTGCTGAATGGCAGCAAGATGCCCGCATCAATGACATTGCGGCAGTCGATATAGCCCTACTTTCCGATGACGTTCCGCCTGATGCCTATATGGACAGTGGTTTTCTGGCATTCTTGAAACTCAGCAGCATTGCCAAGCAGGAACTCGAAGCCCTGCCTGCCGATAAAGCCGATGCTGCAGTTGACCCAAGCTAACTAAGGCCCTTCACCGCACGCTATGTTCTTTGAGTTTTTCCTGCGCAAACACGTAAATCACCGACCCCTTCGCTTAACGCTAGGTAAGGCTGGGTTTGTGCTTGGGCTAACTTTTACCTTGTTAGCCATCGGTACGCCTAATACGGCGGTGGCGCAAAGCAAAACCCAAGCCCCAGCTACCGTCCCAAAACACAGTGGGAACTGGGATGATTTAAGTGTGGTGCAGCAAAAAATCTTAGCGCCCCTCGAGGAGGATTGGAGCTACCTATCCAAGGAGCGCCGGCAAAAATGGATACAGGTGGCTAATCTCTATCCCAAAATGAAACGAGTGGATCAGGAACGCTTGCAGTCCCGCATGAACGAGTGGGCCAAGCTCTCCCAAAAGGATCGTCGCATTGCTCGGGACAACTACCTCAGTAGCTTGCGCTTCCCGGCGGAAGAAAAAGCGTCGGCATGGCAGGCCTACCAACAGCTCAGCCCAGAAGACAAGAAGAAATTAGCTGCCAAAGAAGATAGCAAGAAAAAACCCACTGCTGCGAGCTCACCTACTTTACAAAATCGACCTGCCCCAGTTCCTGCCGTAACGCCCGCAGCAACGCCGGTAACCGCTCCTAAAAAGGATGATGGCGCGTGAGTCAGGCGCTACCGGACAACGCGAGTAGCTCAGTCGACACCCCATTGACAGCATTGCCATCACCTGGCTTTTGGAAGCGGGTCTTTTGCATTCTGTACGAGCAACTCATTTTGCTCGGCGTCATTGCACTCTTGTTTTTGTTGCCCAACTTAGTCTTAGGCATTGTCTTCACTGTTTCCCTGCCCAGCTGGTTGACCTTTTTTTATTTATATGCCGTACTGGCACTGTATTTTGTTTGGTACTGGACGCACACCGGACAAACGCTAGCGATGCAAACCTGGCGGGTCAAACTGGTTACCGTTTCTGGTGCGCGCCTGACACGCAGGCAAGCCCTGTGGCGTTACGTATATGGATCACTATGGCTCGTCCCTTGCATTCTGATTCAGGCTGGTGCTGAACTGCAAAAGTGGGGAATCATTAGCCTGCTGTTTGCGGTATCGCTGTTTCTGTGGCCACTGAGTATTTACTTAGACCCGCGTCACAGGCAAACCATTCCGGATCGATTGGGCAAAACCAAATTGATTCAGTTGCCTAAATTGGAAAAGCGCAAGTAAAACAATACGTACTACTGTATCGCTTTACGAACTAAGCCTCTCGCAGGCAATCAATCGCTGTCGCCCGCTGGATCTTGCGTTGAAATTGATACCCAGCAATCGCGCATGCAATCAGTCCAAATGCGATCCCCAAAGCAATCGATGACGCAAACGAATTAAATTCAATTTCCAAAATAAAGTGCCCTAGGGCCCATGCTGCCATGGCGGCAGCAAAACCACCCAAGAGCCCAGATAGGCCACCTACGATGGCCAGTTCAATGCTAGCGATGGCGGCTAGCGTTGGCCTTGATGCGCCCACCGCTTTGAGGAGTGCGGCATCCCGAAAGCGCTCATCTTGGGTCGCTGAAATAGCTGCAAATAAGACAAGTACTGCTGCAGCAATGGTGAAGGTAAAGAGCAAGCCCAAAGCAGCGCCCAAGCGATTCAATACATCCTGAATTTGTTGTAAAGAATTGGCGACATCCACTACCGTAACATTGGGGTAAGCTTGGGTTATGCGGTAGTCCAATACGTCCACTGTGGGCGGCTGGTAGTAAGCAGTAATCCACGACTGCGGAAGATCCTTCAATAGCGCCGGCGGCATGATCACAAAGAAATTCACCCGCATCGAGCCCCACTCCAAGGAGCGCAAGGACGTAATGGCAGCACTGGCGGTCTCACCGGCAATGTCAAAGGTCAAGCGATCCCCTAGTTTTAGCCCTAGGGTTTTTGCAATGCCGGTCTCAATCGAGATTTGAGGCTCGTCCTGCTTAAACCAGCTGCCAGCAATTACTTGATTGCCTCCAGGCAAATCCATGGTGTACGAGAGATTAAATTCTCGATCGACAAGGCGGCGGGCATTGTCTTTACTGTAATCGTCCAGCGTTACCGTCCGATTGTTGATCTCAACTAAACGCCCACGCACCATCGGGTATAAATCTGGCTTGCCAAGACCGGCCACCGCAAGATCGCGTGTTAAGGCATCGCGCTGGTCGTTCTGAATGTTAATCACAAAGCGATTGGGTGCGTCGACTGGTACATTGCCTTGCCAGGTTTTAAGTAAGTCTTGCCGCAAGAGCAAGATGATGAGGAGAGCCATCAAAGCAATTGCTAAGGCCGTGATTTGCATCACAGCAAAAGCAGGGCTACGCGCTTGCGCCCGCAAAGCAAAGCGCCCTGCAAAACCAAGACGGCTAAGCACCCCATTGACAGAAGAGCGTGCCAATAACTTGAGCGCAACCCAAGACAGCAAGGCAAATACGGCAATTGCACCACCAAAACTAAGACCAACCCAGCTGGCTAATTTCCAATCGCGTGCTGCCCATAGAAGTAATACTGCAAAACTCATAAAACCCAGTAAGGCAACCCAGCGGGCCGCAACTGGAACACCGCTTAACTCGCGGCGCACCAGGCGTACGGGTGAGATCTGCACCAAAGTGAGCAGTGGTGGTCCGGCAAAGCCGAACAATAAAAACCATGACAAGAGCGCACTCCACACCACGGGCCAAATCGATGGTGGTGGCAAGTCAGCTAAAACAAGATTGCCCAAAAACCACATCAACCCATACTGAATTAGCCAACCTACCGCAATGCCAACTGCTGCTGCAATTAATCCCAACAGAGCTAAGGTTTTTAATTGCTGACGCAAAATCATGCCCTGGGTGGCGCCCACGCACTTCATCACAGCGCACACATTGGCTTGGCGAACGACGTAACGGCGCGCAGCTAAGGCAATGGCAACGGCGGAGACCATGGCCGTCAAGAGTGCTATTAAGGATAAGAAACGCTCGGCACGGTCTAGGGTCTTACGCATTACTGGTTGACCGGTCTCTAGGGTTTCAATGCGCATGCCACGCAATTGATCGGACTCAATCGCATTCATAACCCAATTTTGATAATCTGCGACGGCTGCATTAGACCCGGCAACCAGCAAGCGGTAGGTCACGCGACTGCCAAAGCCGATTAATCCTGTTGTGGGTAAATCTTCCAAGGCAATCATCACCCGCGGGGCAAAGTTCATAAAAGCAGCGCCACGATCGAGTTCCCGTAGCAAGACCGCATCAATACGTAAGCGAGCCTGACCTAAAGCCACGGTATCGCCAATCTTGGCTTGCAATACTTCGAGCAAGGCGGGGTCAACCCACGCATTGCCCGAAGTAGGTCCGTTGCTACTGTTGATCTTATTGCCATTCTGCTGATCACTTGAATTGCGGCTGATTTGCAATTCCCCGCGCAGGGGATAGTCGCTACTGACCGCCTTGAGTGACGATAACTTACCCCGCTCACCCACTGTAGCCATACTGGGAAACACAACCGTTTGCGCAATCGATAACTGGCGATCGCTTGCTGCCTGTATGAATCGTGCCGGAATGGGCTGATCGGCAGCAACCAAGAGGTCGGATGCCAGCAGTTGCCGCGCATCAAATTCAAATGCGCGTTGCATGCGGTCAGCTAAAAAGCCCACACTCGAGAGTGCTGCAACCGATAAGCTAAGTGCAATGCCCAGCCAGAGTAATTCAGGCGATTGTAGGTCGCGCCTAAACCACGTCAGTATTCGCTGAATCACAACTACTCTAAATCCCTTGGATCTGTCCGCCATCCACGCGGATAACAGAGCCAGTAATGTAAGAGGCATTAGCACTCGCTAAGAATGCAGCGGTATCGCCATATTCTTTCGGATCGCCATAACGCCCTGCTGGTATCAGTTTGATGCTGGCAGTAACCACGGCATCGTATGCAATATTTTCCCGCTTCGCTCGTGCCTCATCTAGTTGGCGTAAGCGATCCGTTGCAACGCGGCCCGGCATAATCACATTGACCGTAACGCCCTCGCCCGCAACTTCTGCAGCCAAGGTCTTAGACCAGGCCAGTAAAGAGGCGCGCAAGGTATTGGAGATCGCCAAGTTCTTAATCGGGGCAATCGCGCCCGATGTGGTGCTCGTGATAATACGTCCCCAACCACGCTGACGCATAGCAGGCAACACACGGTCCGTAATCGCAATTAAGGAAAGCACCATGTCATTAAAGGCTTTAGCCCAGACCTGGGGATCTTGTCCCGCCGCTGGCGTTGGCGCAGGACCACCCGTGTTGTTGATCAAAATATCAATTGGCCCAAAAGCAGCTTCTACTGAAGAAACGTGCTGATCAATCACCGACAAATCGGCTAGGTCCCAATTGAGGGCCATCGCCTTGCCGCCAGTCGCCTCAATCATGGCAACGGTTTGTGCCAAGCCCTCGGGGTTGCGACCAGTAATGACAACCTGAACTCCCTCGCGCGCAAGCGCCACTGCCATCGCCTGACCCAAGCCCCGGCTGGCTGCCAAGACCAATGCCGTTTTACCCTTAATGCCTAAATCCATGGTTCTTCCTTGAATACAATGTCAATTGATATCTAGCACTGTAGCCCAAAAGTCCAGATCGCACTCCTGGGGCTATTGATGCGCTTTATTTACGCGTGATTGGCTTGGGTAAAGTAGCAGATGCCGCAAATAGATCGGCCTCGAACTGCTGCAGGATCTCAGCTAGGGCTTGCTGCTGACCCAATATCAAGGTTTGTGGCAGGTTATTAGCCAGTGCCACTCGCTGCGTATACCGCTTCGCCGTGATTAATGGATTGGTCAGATTAGGATTGGTTACTGTTAAAAAGAATTGCACTGAAACAACCGCTTCTGGTTTGCTGCGGTAATCGCCATACAGTTCATCAACGGTTGCCTGTAATGTATAAAACGGGAAAAAGCTAGTGCCCTGCGCTACCGTAATACGAAAGATGCCCGATTGGTCAAGCCACTGCCGACTGGCATTCGCAATCATATTGCTCGGCGTAGCAATGTAGGCATTGTAAAAATCCTTCTCGTAACGCTGCTCACCTAACCGGTAAACCAAAGACTTGCCATCAAACGGCGTTGCCACTGAAAATGCGCCCATCTTTAACCAGAATGGCGATTGCATCTTACGTGGGGGCCCAGTACGCTCTGGTGCTAGCAGCCAATTCGCAGTCTCGATTGCGGGTCGTGTTGGCGCACATGCCAATAAGGCAAACGCAAGCACCGCAAGCAAGCCGGTAACAACAATGCGCTTTATCAATAAATAGAGGTTGCTTTGCAAGCGATTGATGGTGAGTAGGCTCATTTTTGTACTCCGGCCGCACCAGCGTTAACTGGCAGTTGAATGCGAGCCGGCGGCTCACTCCAAATTAAAGAAGCAGGTGATCGGCTAGCGATACGCGTTAAATCATTCAGTTGTTCGCTGGCTTGCTTGAGATTTTCGATGGTAGTTGCGGTATCACCCTGAATGCTGCTGAGCATTTGCCGCAAAACCACTGAGCTAGCTACTAGCTCTTGGGTAAGAAGCTCTAGCTCGGCATTGCTTGTCACGCCATTCATTCTGGCAAGCAAGGTATTGAGCTCGCGTACCGACTGGGCTATTCCTTGGTTGCCTTGACCGCTTCCCGCTAATACGGTGTTCAGATTGCTGACTAGCGAGTCAAATTTTTGCTGGGTTTCCGCCAAATTTAAGGCACTTAAATTAGTCACTACTTTTTGTAAACCAGAAAAGATTTCTTCCGCAGGACTAGGCAGCGATGGAATGACGGGGTATTCTGGCTTCCAGTTATACGCTAGATCAGGGTGTTCAGGATTACGCCCCTCGAAGTCGAGCTCAATGTAATTCACGCCAGTAATGCCCATGGTCTTGACCTTGGCGCGCAAATTAGCAGCAACAAAATTACTCATCTCGCCAATGAACTGCTTTGGATCCCCATTAATTAGCATGCGCACAATCACGTATTCTTTTCGCTGGGTTAAGGGGACGTCTTTTTCGTATATCTCCCCAGTCAATCCAACCGAAATCACCTGCCCTACTTTGACCCCCCGGAATCGAACCGACGCGCCATTATCTAAACCCGTGACCGATTGCTTAATATAGGTCTCCACTTCAAAGGTTTTCTGAAAGATTTGCCCGGATCCAAAAACCAGAATCAGAGCAATCAGTGTGCCTATCGCAGCCAATACAAATAAGCCAAGGCGAAAGTAATTCGGATTGGAGTTGCTCATATTACTTCCTTACTCATAATGCGATTAAAGAATTGATGGACACGGGGATCAGCACTCGTGTCACGTAATGCCTTTGGATCCCCTTCGGCGATGATGCCCTTGCTGACCTTGTCTAACATAATGACCCGGTGGGCGATGGAGTATATGCTTGCCAGCTCATGTGACACGATAACAAAGGTGATGCCCAAGTTTTGTGATAAATCCAATATGGTGCGATCGAGGTCGGCCGAGGTAATCGGATCTAGGCCCGCCGATGGCTCGTCCAAAAACAGAATCTTGGGATCGAGCGCCATCGCTCTTGCAATAGCTGCACGCTTTTGCATGCCGCCGCTAATTTCACTAGGCATGTATTGCTCATAGGGTAGCAGCCCAACCAGCTCCAACTTACAGCGGGCAAGTAAATTCATTTGCTCGCGCTCGAGGGTAGTGAATTCCTCCATAAAGAGGGTCACGTTTTCTAAAAGGTTCATGGAACCAAATAAGGCGCCTTGCTGGTACATCACCCCAAAATGGGTCATGATTTTTTGGCGATCAACTCCATGGGTATCGGTTATGTCCTGACCTTCTATTAGCACACTGCCTGCGAGCGGCTCATATAGACCAAATAGATTTTTAAGAAGGCTAGATTTGCCACAGCCCGAGCCACCCAAAATGACAAAGATTTCGCCCGCATTGACCGAGAAGTTAAGGTTTTGTAGCAGGACATTTTGCCCATAGCCAACCGAAAGATTACGTACGTCAATGGCTACCATCAGAAATCCGTCTTATAGGAAATATAAGCAAATACACCGTCAACCAGGACGATCATAACAATGCTGCTCACTACAGCGCGCGTAGCTGAAATGCCGACTGCTGCAGCGCCCGTTCCGGTTTGCATGCCGCGCATGCAGCCAACAGCCGCAATCACGATGCCAAAAAGGACTGATTTCGTTAAACCAGACAGTATGTCCTCTAGGTCTACCGTGTTCAATACGCCATCATAAAAACTGACGAGCGTTACGCCGTAGGCCATCATGGTGAGTGAAGAAGCAAAAACGCTGACAATGTCGGCATACAGCGTCAAAATCGGTGCTACTAAAATACCGGCGAGTACCCGTGGCACTACCAAAAAACGTACAGGGCTCAGCCCTCCGGTTACTAAGGCATCGACTTCGCTATTGACCGTCATGGTACCAATCTCAGCTGCGAATGCGGCTGAAGAACGCCCTGCCAACAAAATAGCAGTAATCAGCGGCCCCAACTCCCGAAAGATCCCCAAAGCAACAATCGGACCCACAAATGAAATAGCGCCAAACTTTTGCATACCAATCGCAGACTGAAACGACAGAATCACACCAATCAAAAAAGCAACTAAGCCAACAATCGGCAAGGCCGACACCCCTGCCTGATAAGCAGCATTCACAAAATCGCCCCAGCGCACTTGGCGCGGATGAAATAAAGCCCAGACTAAATCAGCCGTAACGTGACCAGCAAAAGTAATGATGGAAGCTACGTCCTGCAAAAAGATGCTACTTGCACGGCCTACCGCAACTACAAAGCTATCTTTTGATTTGGGTGTTACCGCTGGAAACAACTTTCCAATTGGGTCAAATTGTTGCAGCAAAGGCAAATAGCGCTTGTCTAAACCCAGCAAGGTAAATGCCGCCCCCTTCTTTTCTTGGTTTGCATGCAGGTCAATTAAAAATGCGACACCCGCACCGTCCAGATAATCCACCTGAGTTGCATCAACACTCAAGGTCTTCTGCCCAGAAGATTGCCCGAGCCAGGCATCTTGATTTTGGCGAACAGTAGTCCAATGACCGCCCAAGGCATAGACGTCAATCCTGCCCCGCAGCACTAATTGCGCATGCGTGCCGCCCATGACTTTCCAGTCAAATGGAGCTTGAAGTGGCGAACTGACTGTCATCTAAAGACTATAAGGGATTTGTGTGAAAGTATAAAAAAGGCCTAGCGGGAAGCTAGGCCTTAGTGCATATAGTGGTGCGGCTGGCAGGAATTGAACCCACGACCCCTTGGTTCGTAGCCAAGTACTCTATCCAACTGAGCTACAGCCGCAACAGCCATAATTATGCCATGGAAGAAAAGAATTACATTACGCCAACAGGTCATGCACGCTTAAGAGCAGAGCTTTTACAGCTTTTGGACTTGGAGCGCCCGAAAATCGTCGAGATTGTCCACTGGGCAGCTTCGAATGGGGATCGCTCTGAGAATGGGGATTACATTTATGGCAAAAAGCGCTTACGGGAGATTGATCGGCGCATTCGGTTTTTAAATAAGCGCCTAGAGTTTGCTGTTGTCGTCGATAACGCCGCGCGCAAAGCCGGTGAGCAAGATGCAGACCAGGTCTTTTTCGGAGCCAGTGTCAGCTACTGCACTACCGCTAATGCCAATGCAAAAACGGAGGTAATTACGATTGTAGGAGTAGATGAAGTTGATTTAGATCAGGGCCATGTCAGCTGGGTGTCGCCGATTGCAAGGGCACTCATTAAAGCGCGGATTGGTGACTGCGTCCACATTCAAACACCAACTGGGGTAACTGAAATTGAAATCTTAGATGTGCAATACCGCTAAGCGCGGGTACGTACAACGCGCATCACATCCGGATTATTTCGTAAGCTGCGCATGACTCTGGAAAGATGCAGGCGATCGGCTACGTGCAAGGTAAAGCGAATAACCACCGCGTCTTCCCTGAATCGATCTTCCATTGAGACGTTCATGATGTTGCAATCGGCTGAGGTAATGCTACTGGCTACCCGAGCCAACACGCCCTTACCCTGGCGCGTATCGACCGCTAAACTGACCTCGAATTCTCGGTGAATGTCTTTGCTCCATTCCACTTCCACCCACTTATCGCTGTCTTTCGATAACATCCGCAGAGCGGTTTGACAGTCGTTAACGTGTATTTGTAGGCCCTCACCTTTGCCGAGATAACCAATAATCGCATCCCCCGGAATTGGATGGCAACAGCTCTGAAAGCTAGTTGACATGCCTTCACGACCATCCACTAAGATCGCCTGCTTTTGATGCGAATGGGTCTCGTGGTGCACTCCCCAATCGCCGGAGCCCAAACGCATTTGCTCGTCACCACCCTCTTCGTCAATCAAGATTTGCAAGCGAATCGCCAACTCTTGATGCGAACGGCGGCCAAGGGCAATATTGACGCACGCCTCTTCGCGGGTCTTGTCCCCCGTCCAATGCAGGAGCTTCTCCCAAATTTCAGCGGACAACAGCGCGGCATCCACTCCTTGTTGACGTAGGGCATTGGCTAATAAACGCTCGCCGAGCTGCAAAGACTCAGCATAATGTTTAGTCTTGAGCGAATGCCGAATCGATGCCCTGGCCTTGCCGGTACGCACGAAAGCCAACCAACCGGGATTAGGCTGGTTATTGGTTGAAGTGACTACCTCCACAATATCGCCGTTCTTTAATTCACTGCGCAACGGCAATTGCATATTATTGATTTTGACCGCAACGCAGGAGTTTCCAATATCGCTGTGTATCGAGTAAGCAAAATCGAGCGCGGTCGCGCCGCGAGGCAAGGCCCGAATTTGTCCCTTAGGGGTAAATACATAGACTGCATCGGGAAACAAATCAATCTTCACGTGCTCCAGAAATTCTTGGGAGTCGCCGCTGCTATCCTGAATATCAATCAGGGACTGCAACCATTGATGCGCGCGGTTTTGCACCTCACTCATTTCGGGCGAACCCTCTTTATAAGCCCAGTGGGCCGCTACCCCAGCCTCCGCCACCGCATGCATGTCACTCGTCCGAATCTGAAACTCCACCGGCACACCGGATGGACCAACCAAGGTGGTGTGCAAGGATTGATAACCATTGAGCTTTGGAATGGAAATATAGTCTTTGAACTTGCCCGGCATAGGCTTATACAGGGCATGTAAGATGCCAAGTGCACGGTAACACTCATCGATTGATTTCACGGTCACGCGGAATGCATACACATCGAGCACCTGCGAAAAACTCACATGCTTGTGGCGCATCTTCATGTAGATAGAAAAAAGGGTTTTTTCTCGACCTTGTAAATCGACTTCAATCCCAACCTTGGCAAAACTCATGCGTGTGGTTTGCAGAATCTTCTCAACCATCTCTTTGCGATTGCCACGGGCACGCTTGACTGCATCTTCAATCACCCGGAAGCGCATCGGCATCGAGTAGCGGAAACTCAAATCCTGCAGCTCACGGTAAATGATGTTTAAGCCGAGGCGATGAGCAATCGGGGCATAAATCTCGAGGGTCTCAGAGGCAACCCGGCGGCGCTTTTCAATTGGCACCGCATCTAAAGTCTGCATATTGTGGGTGCGGTCTGCAAGCTTGACTAGTATGACGCGTACATCGCGCGCCATCGCCATGAACATCTTGCGAAAACTCTCTGCCTGCGCCTCCGCATGACTCTGAAACTCGAGCTTATCTAGTTTTGTTAAGCCCTCGACCAATTCAGCCACCTTGGGTCCAAACTTGGTGATCAAATCATCTTGAGTACAGCGGGTGTCTTCAATAACATCGTGTAAGAGTGCCGCCATAATTGAAGAGGCATCGAGACGCCAGCTGGCACAGAGCTCAGCTACCGCAACGGGGTGGGTAATGTAGGGCTCGCCACTTTGACGGTATTGTCCTAAATGCGCTGAATCCGCAAACTGAAAGGCTTTTTTGACTAAGGCAATTTCATCAGGCTTAAGGTATTGCAATTTTGCAGTAAGTCCACTTACCGATACCACCTGCTGTTTTGGCGGCAGCGTGGGTTGCAATGTCGGGCCAAATAAATGCCGACTGGATTGAGCTAACAGTGATGCCAGAACAGCGGAGCCGCTTAGGGAGCTACTGGGGGATGCGCCAAATGGACTTTGCTCTGAAGCTTTGGAGGAATGAATTCCGGAACTGGTTAGGACATCGCTAGGCGAGCGTGCCCCAATGGATCCCGATGTGGTCAGCGGCTGCGCCACAACGGGCCTTCTGTTTAAAGAGGGACTTTGGTCAGCATATCCCGATCGGTAACGCCAGCAGCAACTTCGCGCAAGGCAACAACCGTTGCTTTGTCTTTGGCATCAACCCGAGGAGCGTGACCTTGAACCAACTGGCGCGCACGGTAGGTGGCAGCCAATACCAGTTCAAATCGATTGGGAATGGTTTTTAGGCAATCTTCTACAGTAATACGAGCCATATGCTACTCACTTTAAATGGGGATCAATACCAATAGAATAACTGATTAAACCCCAAGGCGCCTTAAAAGCGCAGGGTTGCCGGCCATCACCGGCCCGGAGCGCAAGCGACTGGAGGCGATGATGTGCTGCAAATCGAGCAAGGCCTGCTCAAAAACATCATTGATCACAATGAAATTCGCTTCTGCAGCATGCTGGAGCTCAATATGGGCAGCTGCTAAGCGCCGCGCAATGGTGGCCTCGTCATCCTGGCCGCGCTTGCGTAAACGGGCTTCCAAGGCCTCAATCGATGGAGGGAAAATAAAGATCCATTGGGCAGACGGAATCAGCTGGCGTATTTGCTGTGCGCCTTGCCAATCGATTTCTAAAATAACGTCATTGCCCGCTTGCATTTGTTCCTCGATCCAAGAGCGCGAAGTGCCATAAAAATGGCCATGCACTTGTGCCCACTCTAAAAAATCACCGCTGTCCCGCTGTGCAATAAAGGCGTCATTGTTTACAAAACGATAGTCTTTGCCGTCCACCTCACCGCTGCGGGGCAGACGCGTCGTGCTCGATAAAGACAGTTTCAGGCTGGTATCAGCCTGCAATAGAGCCTGCACCAAAGATGATTTACCGGCGCCGGAGGGCGCCACAATCATCAGCATGCTGCCTTGGTAGGTTTGGGGAGAAAGAGTCATCGGCTTATTCTAAATTCTGCACTTGCTCGCGCATTTGTTCAATCAAGAGCTTGAGCTCTACTGCAGCCGCAGTGCATTCGTCGGACACGGATTTCGAACTCAGGGTGTTAGCCTCCCGGTTGAGTTCTTGCATCAAGAAGTCCAAACGCTTGCCAACCGGCCCCTTGCCTTTGAGCGCACTACCAACCGCCTGCAAATGGGTCTTAATGCGCTCAAACTCTTCAGCGACATCAATCTTGATGGCATACAGCACCACTTCCTGCCGAATGCGATCGAGCACTTCGGCTGGAACAGCACCATTATTTAGGGGGGCTTGAGTGATCTGATTAGCCAGGGCCTCGGCCAAACGGGTACTGAGTTTGTCTTGATATTGCTGAACGTATTCAGGGATGCGGGGCTCTAGCTCACTAATAATCGCCTGCATTTGCTGGGTAATGGTCTGCAACACCCCCACTAAAGCGGCGCCTTCCGCAGCGCGACTGGCTAGGAGGGCATCTAGAGCCGCCTTGGCAGCCTCTGCAGTGGCACCGATCCAGCCCTCCTCTTCCCCGCGAGGCTCGTTCACTACCCCAGGCCAGCGCAAAACATCGGCCATGCCCAGCTCACCCGCATTCGGAAAGGTTTTAAGCACCTCGGCCTGCATTATCTGCAAGGAGGTAAGGCGCGCGTGGTTAAGGGTGCTAGTAGAACGGGATAGGCTCGCGGCAGCAGCACCTGTATTGATGCGCCAGGCCGCCCGAAACTCCACCTTGCCCCTTGCCAGGGCCTGGGTTGCCATCTCGCGTAGGAGGGGCTCAGCGCCTCGGCACTCATCCGGTAAGCGAAAGCCCAGGTCCAAGAAGCGGCTGTTCACAGCCCGGCATTCGACCTGCAAATCAGCAACCACTCCAGCGCCCAGGGAAACGGGGCGAGATGCACTGCCATAACCGGTCATGCTCGATATCATATGAACATTGTAAATTGCCTTTTCCTCTAATTAGGATCAAATTCACCATGAGTACACCCGCCTCCCCAATTCAGCGCCCTAGCCAGCGCAATCCAAAGCAACTCCGCCCCGTCAGCATTACGCGTGGCTATACAAAGCACGCTGAAGGATCGGTACTAATTGCCTTTGGCGATACCAAAGTGCTATGTACGGCCAGCATCTTAGAACGGGTTCCACCCCACAAAAAAGGCTCTGGCGAAGGTTGGGTTACGGCGGAATACGGCATGTTACCCCGCTCAACCCACACCCGCAGCGATCGGGAAGCAGCCAGGGGTAAGCAAAGTGGGCGCACCCAGGAAATCCAGCGCCTTATCGGCCGAGCCATGCGCAGCGTATTTAATCTCAGCGTCTTGGGTGAGCGTACGATTCACTTGGATTGCGATGTATTACAAGCCGATGGGGGCACGCGTACCGCAGCCATCACTGGCGCTTATGTTGCGGCCCGCGATGCTGTCAACACCTTGCTCGAAAAAGGCGTGATTGGTAAAGATCCCATCACCGATAGTGTGGCCGCGATTTCGGTGGGGATTTATCAGGGCACTCCGGTACTGGATTTAGATTACGCCGAAGACTCCACTTGCGATACCGATATGAATGTGGTGATGACCGGTAGCGGCGGCATGATTGAATTGCAAGGCACTGCCGAGGGTCCTGCTTTCTCTCGTGCTGAATTGGCCGAGCTCCTTGATCTAGCCGAGCACGGCATTCATGAGCTGAGCAAATTACAGGCCAATGCCAGCAAGGTATGAATCTAAAAACTACGTTGGCGATAAACCCTTCATGACGGATGTGAAGCAACTGGTATTAGCATCAAATAGCGCGGGTAAGGTGCGGGAATTCTCTGCTTTGTTTGCGCCCCTCGGTATTGCCATCATTCCGCAAGGTGATTTGGGAATCACTGCTGCCGAAGAGCCGTATTGCACCTTCGTAGAAAATGCCCTGACTAAAGCGCGGCATGCCAGCAAGAAAAGTAATTTACCGGCGCTGGCCGATGACTCCGGCATCTGCATCGCCGCTCTTAGTGGCAGGCCGGGAGTGCGCTCAGCGCGCTATGCGGGAGAAGAGGCAAGTGATGCCAACAACAATGCAAAAGTGATTGCTGAATTGCGCGGCATATCGGATCGCCGCGCCCATTACGTCTGCGCTTTGGTGTTTATTCGGCATGCCTTGGATTCCGAACCCGTGATAGTGCAAACGCAGTGGCATGGTGAGTTGATTGATGTGCCTCAGGGCAATGGAGGCTTTGGCTACGACCCGCATTTTTGGATTCCATCGCTTGGCAAGACGGCTGCTGAACTCGATCCGAGTGAAAAAAATAAGATCAGTCACCGCGGTCAAGCCTTACGTGATTTACTACACATCCTTAGCCTATGAAATCGCCTGATCGCGTGCAGTTCAGCGCGCTGCCTCCGCTCTCACTCTACGTTCATTTTCCGTGGTGCGAAAAGAAATGCCCTTATTGCGACTTTAATTCCCATCAAGTCAAATCGACTGGCTTTGATGAAGATCGCTACATCAAAGCACTCTTACTCGATTTGCAAACCGAATTACCCCGCGTGTGGGGCCGCAAAGTACATACTATTTTTATTGGCGGGGGTACGCCTAGCTTGCTCTCAGCCAAGGGCATGCATCAACTTCTCTCCTCGGTACGTGGCTTACTGCCACTCGAAGCCGATGCTGAAATCACCATGGAAGCCAATCCGGGATCCGTTGAAGCCGATAAATTAGCTGGCTTTGCCGATTGCGGTATTAATCGCGTCTCGCTGGGCATTCAGAGTTTTAATGATCGGCACCTGAAGTCTCTCGGTCGCATCCACAGTAGTGACGAAGCCAAGCGCGCCATCGAAATTGCATCACGGTATATTCAGTCAATCAACCTCGATTTAATGTATGCCTTGCCAGAACAGAGTTTGGCTGATGCCGCCGCAGACCTAAGGATGGCACTGTCATTTGGCACAAGCCACCTGTCGATATACCACCTCACGCTCGAACCGAACACCCTCTTTGCTGCGCAACCGCCGACATTACCCAGTGACGACATCAGCGATGCGATGTTTGAACAGAACTTAGCCATGCTGGATACTGCTGGGTATGAGCGCTACGAAGTCTCTGCGTATTGCAAACCCCACCAGGAATGCAAACACAATCTGAACTACTGGCGCTTTGGCGACTATATTGGCATTGGTGCCGGCGCCCACGGCAAGATCTCCTTACCCGATCACATTACCCGCCAAGTGCGGGAGCGTCACCCAGAAACTTATATGCAGCAGATGGAAACACGCGGCGCGGCCTTGATCGAATCCAAAACCGTTGCAGTGAGTGAGCTGCCCTTTGAGTTTATGCTCAATGCCCTGCGCTTAAGTCAAGGTGTTAGCACCGCAAGCTTTAGTGAGCGAACCGGTTTGCCACTCCAAGTGATTGCACCGGCATTAGGCGCGGCCACAAAAAAAGGTTTGCTCGATGAAAACCCAGCAGTACTACGACCCACTGCTCTGGGTTTGCGTTATCTAAATGACTTACAAACCCTCTTTTTATAAAGTAAAAACCCATGCGCATCCACTATGCCGCCATCTTTTGTAGCACTGTCCTCCTTCTTTCTGCCTGCGGCACATCAGACTATGACCTGCGCGCTTACACCCAATCGGACGGATTAGTTGGCGTACACACCATTAAGAAAGCCAAGGAAAGTGAAACGCAGGCGGTTGCGGAAGCCGAGTGCAAGAAAAAAGGCAAGCGGCGTGCGGTGTTTGTAGAATCACGCAACACCGTGAATGACCGCTTTCCAATTACCAATCTGTATATGTGTAGAGACTAAGCTTACTAAAAGCTGGTCTGCGGCAATTCAATGCAAAACCGCGCCCCGCCCTGCGGCGCGTCTTCATAGCGAATATGGCCACCATGCCGACCAATAATATGTTGGCATAGCCATAAACCCAAGCCCATGCCAGTTTTCTTAGCGCTGCTTAAGATGGTAAACAAATCTGCTTGAATTTCGGGACTCACCCCACTGCCATTATCAGTAACGGCAATCTGTATGCAATGGATGGTGCTAGAGCCCTCAATCGAAATGCGCTTGTCTAGCTGATTCGATCCCTCTAGGGATTGAATTGCGTTATTGACTAGATTCAATATCACTTGCTGGATTTCAGTTTGGCGCACAGGTGCACTCATCACCGCTGGCAAGCTCAGTTCAAGCTGAATGTGTTTGGCACGCAGCTCAGGCCGAACAATCACTAAGATCGACTCTATCAAGCTACTTAAATTAACGCACTCCACCGCCACTTTTTCATCGGTAAAAATGGAGCGCAATGAGCGCACAATCGAGCTTGCCCGATTGTTGTCACTCTCCAGTGCAGCAAACAATTCTCTCTGTAACTCAAGACTGAGCTCACCCTGCTCCATTTTGCGTTTCAGAAATTGAATATTAAGGTTGGATGCTCCAAGCGGCTGATTTAATTCGTGAGCAATCGAGGCCGATAGGGCGCCCGTTGCCGCTGTTTTGTTGGAGCGCATTAGGGAATTAATTAACGATTCCCGTTCCTTTAGTAAGCTCTTGATTTCTTCGTTTTCCTTTACAGTATTTTGCAATTCCACTTTTTTCTCGCTGAGTTGTACAAGCGCTAGGCGCTCACCCATTAATAATTTGTCGTAGAAATAATTATTAATGAAGAAAAATAGCAGCAGATAGGATGCAGACAGTGTTAGTCGTACAAACAACGCTGCCGAGGTCTCTTCAAACAGGTAGTTGACGCCATCGTATTTGGGATCGGTTGCAGTGAGAATTCGAAATACGATTAATACGATTAAACCAAACAATAAATATTGAATGAAGCGCAAGTGGATCGACGGGTCGACTTTTTTAGCCTGGCGTATCTCCCAGATTTGCCAAACGGTTAGGGTAAATAACATAAACGATACTGTTAACAAACGATACAAATACGGAGCTTGAATAGCGAGTAAATAACCCAAGAGGGTTATAAATATCAAAATCAAGCCAATGCTAGCAAGGACCCACTGCCGCGTCAGCGAGCGGCTGATACTTCGAAATAAATAGCCAGCGGCTAGTAACGAGAAAGCTAAAAAGGTGCTGCCAAAAAACAGGAACAATGGCAACCCAAAAGACCCAATTGCGTAACTCAGACTAGATATCACAATCAAAGTCATTGCCACAATCCAATAGACCTTAATATCGGATCTTATTTTTTGATTGTGAAAGTCAGCATATGCATTGAGTGCAATGCCCAATGCAAATACAGCAAACATCAAATAAAAGATTTGGTTAATGTTATTCATGCGCTTGACTGAAAACCTTTTGATCCAAACTGTTATTGATTGACCTACCGATTGGAGTTTATTTTGGCTGATCGGAGTCAATTAAAGGGTATGCATCAGCAACATAAGCAGGGCCCTTCATTAATTTCACAATGAACGCCCCCAAGCCAAGCGTAAATAGCATCGTGATATAAAAAACACCGAATGCTATCGCCACAATATCAATCATGGCAATGGCGGACTGCCATTCTTGAATAGAGCCACTGTAGGGCAAGACCCGAATGAGCAAGGTGGGCGCGGTAATCGCCGCCAAACCCAATACCAACAACTCGGGTATGCGGCGCAGGATGCGTTGCTCTAGTCCTGGAGGGCTAGGCGTAAAGCCTTTTAATTGACGTAGTAGCGGATTTGCTTTCATAAGAAACTTTATACCCCAAACACGAGCAAGATGGGCATTCCAAGCGGGCATAAAGCGGAATGCAATCCCACGAGCTTTAGTCAGGCTTATTTTGACTTTTTAGGAAGGCTATTGAGGGTGGCCGTGTCATTTAACTGCTCATCCACTAAATACAGGGTACCGCCATAGTTGGCTTGCAAGTCATAACCCGATAGGCCAACGGTATAAAAGGTAATGTTGGGATTGAGTGAGCGGATTGTGCCGCCTGAACCCGCCGAAAAGTTCGCATCAACATCTAAGCCGCCCCGCTGACCATCAATTGAGGTCAGTAAAAACTGATCAATTGCGGAGGTGGTTTTAAACACAATAATTTGGTACTGATCTTGATAGCCAGCACCCAAACCTTCGCCTGTTTTAAAACTCTGTAAGAACACCGGCTCTTGACGGCGCTTGTCATACAAGACGCCCTCGCCGCGCGCAACCACTAGCAACACCAAATTGACATTGGTTGTGCTGACTACGGCATAACCTGGCGCAGCTTCGATCTCTTTTTGGGCGGCTGGATTTTGCTTATAGAAAGCAGCTAGCCCAGACTCAGCCATCTTAAGCGTTGCAGAACGCTTTGCAATAACTTCCGCTTGAGTGAGGGGCTTGCCGTCTTGACCTGTGGATTGACAGCCTATCAAGGTTGAGGCAATTACTAGGAATAGGATTCGGGGTAGTTTCAAAATAAAGATAGCCTAATGTGGGGCTGTAAAAGAGTCTAACTTCCAAGAAGAATCGCCATCCCAAACATAAAGGGGTGGCGGAAGCTGTGAGATTCGAACTCACGGAGGACTTTCATCCTCGCCAGTTTTCAAGACTGGTGCATTCAACCGCTCTGCCAAGCTTCCTTTTTGTTACGACCTCAATTATAGGCAAGTTCATGGCTTGAGCCTAAAGTAGGTTCCTTGGTCGTATTCTGCTCGAATAAGGCCGCCCAGGCGCTTGGCAATTGCCTAGGAAGAGGTCATACCGAGTGACTCAAAGCCGCACAGGTTGTATAGCCCTACCAGGCCATGCGTGCTCGAGCCATCAGACACAAAAACGCCTGCCCTAAAGAAGCAAGCGTAGATTAACTCCATGAACTAAAACTGACTCCAATGAAAGCGGTTAAGGGAGTACTTATCCAGTTTTTTTGGAGCAGCATCTAAAAATAACGGGAAAAAAAGAAGGCTAAGAACCAAATCTTAGCCTTCATCACAACACTTTTTAAGGAATAGTTCGCTTAAAAAGACAATGCCTTACATACCAATCTTCCCACCATCCGCTTTAGTGATCATCAAGGTAGCGGAGCGTGGGCGTTTACCTGATCCATACTTAGCAGGTATGCCGCCGCCGTTGCTGGGCCATTGACTTTCATATGTAAAGTCCGAGGAGGTTCCAAGTGCGGCAGTGAGCTCACCGGGATGCTGGATGTTAACAAACAAAGTTTTTCCATCTGCTGTCTCGGTTAAACCGGTAACTTCCGCGCCTTTTGGTGCCACTAAAAAGCGACGCAGACGAGACTCGCCCAAAATGCCGCCTACAAAGGTTCTTTGCGCAGCTGTAGAAGGTGTAGGAGTTGTCATCGTGTTTGCCACCACAAACTGGCCGCCATCGCCTACCTTACCTGGAACTGCTGCCAATAACATGCAGTTGGCTTCATCCGTAAAGGCGCCATCGTCCGTTTGAATCCAGCAAATACCGGTGCTGTAGCTAAACCACAAACCGTCGGGTGCGGAAAAACTGTTGTTACGGGACAATTTGGAGATATTGACATCAGCCGCAGAATCATCCTCAGCACCAAACACGAAAATATCCCATGTAAACGTCGTGGCTGTGGAGAGGTTGCCGGCTTCTTTGAAGCGGATGATATGGCCGTTGGGGTTGCCGGTACCCATTCTGCCGTCTGGATCGGCGTAAGCACGTGGATTAGCCGCATTAGTTGAGACTGGCGTCCTATTGGCAACGGAGTTGTTGGTCAGCGTAAAGTAAACCTCACCATTAGCAGGATTGACAGCGCCCCACTCTGGGCGATCCATTTGTGTCGCGCCCACGGCATCTGCGGCTATGCGGGTGTGCACCAATACTTCAGCCTGGTTAGCGAACGCAAATTGGGAATAGTTTTTGATGGCGGGGTTACTGATATTCAGTTCTAACCATTGGCCTGTACCATCATCGTTGAATTTGGCCGCATACAACTTACCTTCATTCAAGTATTTATTACCCGCCGCCATACCGCCTCCGATGTCAGCAGCACTCCAGGTTGCGGTGGTCACAAATTTGTAGATGTACTCATTCCGACTGTCGCAACCCATATAGAAGGCTAAAGGACTGCCTACAACAGGCAAACTGCAGACAGCTGCCTCGTGAGCAAAACGGCCCATGGCCATACGCTTGGCAGGAACAGATGCAGGGTTGGCTGGATCTATTTCAACGTTATAGCCAAATGTGTTGGGTTCGTTGCGGAAGTCATCGCGTGCAGAAGCGCCGCTCGCTTCAATATTCCAGCGGCTAAAACGAAAGTCAGTGTCAGGCAAGTTAGTTGGCGTATACCAGCCTTGGCTCCCTGCATATGCTGGCCACGTTGAGCTCCCAGCGACAAAGGGTGCTGCTGCAAGGCCGTAACGTTTGCGGGATGCCAACATTTTGGTATCCGTAGGTGCTATTCCGCCAGCACGAACGTTGAAGTAAGCAGCCCAATTCTCTTCGCAACCCATGTAAGTGCCCCATGGGGTTGGACCATGACCGCAGTTGTTCAGTGTGCCTCGCACAGTAGCGCCAGTGGGACTGAATCGAGTGACCATCAGATCCCTTAGGTCGGATAAATGCGCAGCAGGGCCATGCACTTCTGCTGGAGTTTGCGGTGTGACACGGCGGTTCAACGAAGATGTGGGGTTATAACCTGTGGGCTTACCGTTGGCATCCAATGTCAACTCGACAACTGAGATACCGTGCAAATTAATCTCTTTAAGCACTTCGTCGCCAGGACGCACCCCACCGTCATAACCACCAAATTGACTAAACTTTTTACCTTTACCAGTACCTGAGGTTTGGCCGGTTGGCATCAACAAGTGTGAATCGGCAGAGCTTTCGTGGTTTATCGCGAGCACCGCTTTGCTCGTAGGCTTGTATTGGGATTTGCCACTAGAATCAATGTAGAAAAGCTCCATGCCATCGTGATGGTCGCCCACACGGTGAGCCCAGCTATCCCCAGTTTCAGTACCCATGTTGGTATAAGCAGTTGCTCCAGAGCCCAGTGTATCGCCAGTAGCGTGCAATACTTGTACGTTGTATCCAGGCGGCACAGTGATCTGATCCAAGATGTTATTTTGGACTGCAGCAAATTTCAGTGTGCTGTCGTTTGGCAAAGCGGGTATTGAAGACGCGCCAGCGGCGGTACTAGCAACGCCAGTGCTCGCAGTGTCACTACCGCCACCGCAGCCCGGCAACATCGGAAGAGCAAGCATAGCAGCTAAGCCCGCGCTGCCCTTTAACATAGATCGACGGGATGGATTACCTAAGGCACGAGCAAGAACATCTTGAAAGTGTTCATTATTAGAGTCATTCGTAATTGGATCAAAATCATGAGACATAGCTTAAGTCCTTGAAAGAGGTTTGAGGTTTGGGGAGGAGCAACAACTGACAAAAATTTAATGCACAAATATTACGAAATTGTTAAATAAACAAAAAATATTCAGAGAGAAAGAAAATCTTTTTTAATTCAAGAATATAGGCGTTCTTCTTCACTGCATTTCTTGCTTCATCGCTGTGGTGTCATCGCAAATCGGTCGATGCCTAACAGGATTGATAAATCTTCCCTATCGTCAGGCTTCTTTTAGCCAAACGCTGCCTCTCAGGCATTACTTAAAGTAATAAGCAAAAGACAACCCCCCACCAATTCAGATGAGGGTTTATTTTTCTAGTGGACGCACGTGGAGTGATGTGGAAATTAGAAACACGTCTAGTAGTGTTTGCTGCGGAATTAGACTCGAGAAGGGTATTGGTAATTGCGCTACCAAATTGAAACCGCATTAGGTAGCTTTTGGTATCGATTATTGGGTAACAAATCTGTCATATTTCTCAACATCTTTGTAGTGGCTCTTGTATTAGCCTAAGGTGCGTTTTTTAAGCTGATTCTGCTCGCATTAGGCCATCCAAGTGCTTGGCAATCGCCAAAGATGAGGTCAGGCCCGGTGACTCAAAGCCGTACAAGTTATATAGCCCTGCTAAGCAATGGGTGCTCGGGCCATCAAACACAAAATCGCCGGCAGGAGATCCCGAAGGGACGATCTTCGCACGTATACCCGAATAGTCCGGCATTAGCGCCCCATCTTTTAAACCAGGCCAATAGCGCCGTACGGCGGCATAAAAACCATCGCCGCGGCGGGGGTCGACCGAGTAGTCGACTTCGGCTTCAGCTGCAATATCGAGCCACTCCACGTCGGGACCAAACTTGGCTTGGCCAGCCATGTCCAGCGTCAGGTGAACGCCGAGCCCCCCCGGCTCTGGTATGGGGTAGATCAAGTGCTGAAATGGTGATTTGCCGCTCAAGGAAAAATAATTGCCTTTAGCAAAGTAAGCGCGTGGGATATGCGCTGGGTCCAGTCCCTCAATCACAGCGGCTACTTTAGGCGCGCTCATACCAGCACAATTAATCAACAGCGTGGTCTCAATCTGCATTGCCTCTTGCCCGCCAATCTCGAGACGAAATCCACCCCCACTGAGGGCCGTTGCGCGCAGCAAAGGCGATTGATACGCCACCATGCCGCCTGCGTCCTCAAAACCACCCAAAAGGGACAACATATAGCCGTGGCTATCCACAATCCCGGTTGATTTGGAGTGCAGGGCTGCGGCGCATTGCAACTGCGGCTCTAGGGCAATCGCCTCTTTGCCACTAATCATCGAAATGCCTGGTACTTCATTTTCTTGCGCGCGGTGCTGCAGAGCCCGAAGATCATCCAACTGGCTATCGTCTGCGGCCACAATCAATTTGCCGTATTGCTGGGTACCCACTTGGTGGCTACGGCAATACTCATAGAGCATGCGATTGCCAGCGACGCATAGGCGAGCTTTTAAGGAGTTTTTGGGGTAATAAATACCCGCATGAATGACCTCACTGTTGCGGGCGCTGCTGATGGTGCCAAACGCAGACTCGCGCTCGAGCAAAATAGTCTCTTTGCCTTGCAGTGCCATTTCACGGGCAATTGCCAACCCCACTACGCCTGCGCCAATCACAACGCAATCTAGCCGATCCATTCTGCTTTTCCTAACCCGATTTGAGGTGTACCTCTATTTTTATATCGTAAATCGTACCATTTTCAATGATTTAGCGAATTTCCTTACCCTTCTTGATAAAATCCATGCATGCCTCTAAAGCCCAGTTCGACCCCTCAAAACAGCCATACCGCGGTCAATGTCGTGCTCGATACAGCTTATCAAGGGATTGATGCTGCGACGTGGACCGAGTTGTTTGTAGGTGCGCGCAAATCCAAGCTCGAGCAATTTATTGCCGATCTGTTTGCGGGCAAACACGTCAACGTCAGCGAGAATCGCCCTGCCCTGCATTCGGCATTACGCAATCTCCATAAAACCCCAGTACTCATTGATGGCAAGGACGTGATGCCAGCCGTTGCGGCTGTATGGTCCCGCATCGAAGCGCTTTGTTCCGATTGGACAGGCGTGACCGATGTGATTCACATTGGTATTGGTGGCTCGGACTTTGGTCCACGCCTTGCTATCGAGGCACTTGCTCATGTACCTAGCCTTTCCAGTCGCGGTATGCGCATGCATTTCTTAGCCAATATTGATACTGCTGAGTTGGCGCGCATCGTAAAATGTGCCGAAGCGAAGAGTACGCGTGTAATTATTGTTTCCAAGTCATTTACCACACTGGAAACCACTATGAACGCCAAAGCGGTAGTGGCTTGGCTAAAAGAAAGTGGTTGCAATCCAGGTCAAATTGCCGATGCTTTGTATGCGGTCACCGCCAATACACCGGCAGCCGAAGCATTTGGTGTTGCGCAAAATAATGTGTATCCTTTCTGGGATTGGGTTGGCGGCCGTTATTCCGTTTGGTCTGCCGTTGGCTTGCCGATTGCGTTGCAGTATGGCTTTGAAACTTTTCAACAGTTTTTGGCTGGCGCTGAGGCGATGGATTTGCATTTTAAGAGCGCGTCCCTAGAGGACAATCTGCCGGTCATCATGGCGCTTGCACTATTGCATCAGCAACGAACCCATGGCATCACCTCCTATGCGGCAATTCCGTATGCTGATGCCTTGGACTGGTTTCCAAAATGGTTGCAGCAGCTCGATATGGAGAGTAATGGCAAGAGCGTCGATCGTGATGGCAAGCCAGTCCAATTTTCATCACCAGTCGTATTTGGTAGTGCCGGCAGCAATGCGCAGCACTCCTACTTTCAGATGCTGCACCAAGGTACTGAAATCATTCCAATTGATTTCATTGCTGTACGTGAACCCATGAGTGATCGCCCTGAAGCCGTGGCACACCACCGCATCCTGCTCTCGAACTGCCTGGCGCAGGCGCAGGCCTTGGCCAATGGCAAAGCGGCAAGTAATCCCAATGACGTTTATCCTGGCCAGCGGCCCAGTAATCTACTCTTATTGCCCAAGCTCAATGCTTTCTATTTGGGCGCCCTGCTTGCTCTGTACGAGAACCGAGCAGCTTGTCTCGGCGCTCTGTGGAATATCAATAGCTTTGATCAGCCTGGCGTGGAATACGGCAAGGTCTTAGCCAAACCGATTGAGAAAGCCTTAGCCAGTCATGCGAATGACATTGTGGCGAGCGAGCACATCGATGCAGTGACCGCTGCGCGCATTAATTTTTTGAATTCATAATCATTTATTAGACTCACAATAACTAGGACACGAAGTGCAACTCTCCCCTTCCATATTTAAAGCCTATGATATTCGCGGCATCATTGACCAAACCCTCAATGCCGATGTAGCCCGCCTGATTGGTCAAGCATTTGGTAGTGAAATGCGCGCGATTGGTGAAGACGTGATCGTGATTGGCCGGGATGGTCGCCTCTCTGGTCCTGAGTTGATTGAAGCCTTAACTAAAGGCTTGCTATCAACAGGCGTAGATGTCATTGACCTCGGCATGGTAGCCACGCCGATGGTCTACTTTGCAGCAAACCACGTGATTGATGGCAGAAGTCCCAAGTCCGGGATCATGATCACCGGTAGCCACAATCCACCCAATTACAACGGTTTTAAGATGGTCCTGGGAACGGCTGCGATTTATGGTGAAAAGATTCAGGAGTTACGTAAACGCATTGAGGCCAAGCAATTTGCTAGCGGCCAAGGAACCAGAAGCACGTTTGATATTTTCCCGATGTACCTCAACTACATTGTGGGTGACATTAAGATTACTCGACCGATGAGGATTGCCGTCGATTGCGGCAATGGTGTGGGTGGCGCTTTTGCGGGCAAGCTATTTCGGGCTTTGGGTTGTGAAGTACAAGAGTTGTTCTGTGAGGTGGATGGGCATTTCCCGAACCACCATCCTGATCCTGCGCACATAGAGAACCTACAAGACCTGATTAAGAACCTCCAGACTACCGATAATGAATTGGGCCTTGCTTTTGATGGGGACGCCGATCGTTTAGGCGTAGTCACTAAAGATGGCCAAGTGATCTTCCCCGATCGCCAAATGATGCTCTTTGCTAAAGATGTTTTATCGCGTAATCCCGGCGGGCAAATTATCTATGACGTGAAATGCACCCGTAACCTAGCCACCTTTGTTAAAGCACATGGTGGCCAGCCCCTCATGTGGAAAACAGGTCATTCTTTAGTGAAAGCCAAACTCAAAGAAACCGGCGCCCCGCTTGCTGGCGAGATGAGTGGGCATATTTTCTTTAAAGACCGCTGGTTTGGCTTTGATGATGGTCTTTATACCGGCGCGCGGTTATTGGAAATTCTCAGCAAAGAAAAAAATCCGAGCGATACCCTCAATAATTTACCGAATGCGATCTGTACTCCAGAATTGCAGTTGGCCTGCGCTGAAGGTGAACCCTTTGCCATTTTGGAACGGATTAAGGCGAATGCCAAGTTCCCTACTTCAGAATCAATCAATACGATTGATGGCGTTCGAGTGGAATACGCCGATGGTTTTGGTTTGGCCCGGCCGTCGAATACCACCCCGGTCGTGGTGTTGCGCTTTGAAGCCGATAGCGATGCAGCGATTGCACGTATCCAAGCGGAATTCAAGATCGCCTTACTGGCTGCAAAGCCCGATGCAAAACTACCTTTCTAATTTTTAATAAGAAAGGATCAATCCCACAACATTAGCCGCTAGATTAGTGGCTATTTTTTTTGATTTCCTTAATGCGATTATGGTCATCCAATAAGACAACCTTAGGAATGTGCTGCGCCACTTCATGGTCATCGACCGGGCCATAAGTACAGATAATCAAATGGTCCCCGACATGCGCTTTACGGGCAGCTGCGCCATTGAGTGAAATAGCACCTGAACCACGGGCCGCCTTAATAATATAGGTTGAAAATCGCTCGCCATTATTGATGTTGTAGAGCTCAATTTTTTCAAACTCCCGCATATCAGCGGCTTCCATCAGATTCTCATCGATGCCGCATGAACCCTCATAGTGCAGATCGGCTTCCGTAACTACAGCCCGGTGTAATTTAGCCAATAACATGATGCGCTTCATAAAACTCCCTGTCTAAGGATGAAATTCTAGCCTGAATTGATAATGATCCAATTTTTCATTACTGATAGGGCACTGGAGAGCTTACTCACACAACTATTGGCCAAAAAATCTACACTTCGTTTCGAGCATCATTTCAACCAGAGTCCTATTTATCCGCAGACTCACAATCAAAAGTGATGCCAATTAATGAAAAAACAATCCAAACAAGGTAGTATTTCGTATGAATTCAGCTCCAGAATCACCGATTGCCTTTGATTACCCGCAGCAAAATGCTGCGGGTACTACTTGCGTTGCGCAGGCTTGGGCCAAAGTGCCGGCCCACCTCTCTGCCCCAGAAAAAGCCCAGATCATTGCACGCATTAAAGCCCTTCTAATTGAGAAGGATGCTGTATTGATTGCACATTACTATGTGGATGGCGAAATCCAGGATCTAGCGATGGAAACAGGGGGTTTTGTCTCCGACTCACTGGAAATGGCGCGCTTTGGAAAAAACCATAAAGCGCGTAATTTAATTGTTTCAGGTGTACGTTTTATGGGCGAGACCGCAAAGATAGTATCCCCTGAAAAACGCATTTTCATGCCCGACTTAGACGCTACCTGCTCCTTGGATCTCGGCTGCGATGCAAATGACTTTGCGCAGTTTCGGGTACTGCATCCCGACCGCGTAGTGGTGGTCTATGCCAACACCAGCGCTGCCGTTAAAGCACAAGCTGATTGGATGGTGACGAGCTCATGCGCTCTCGCAATCGTGCATCAGCTCAAAGAACAAGGTAAAAAAATTCTGTGGGCGCCCGATCGTCATTTGGGCAGGTACATTCAGGAACAAACGGGTGCCGACATGATTCTCTGGAACGGTGCTTGCATCGTTCATGATGAATTCAAGGGCGAAGAGTTAGCGCTGCTACGTGCAAAGCACCCCAATGCCCAAGTTCTAGTTCATCCTGAATCACCCCAAAGCGTGGTGGATCAAGCCGATGTGGTGGGCTCAACCTCCGCCATGATCAAAGCTGTAGTGGATGGCAGTGCTACGGAATACATTGTTGCGACGGATAAGGGCATCTTGCATCGCATGCGTCAGCTTGCGCCAAACAAAATCTTAATCGAGGCGCCAACCGCAGGCGATAGCGCCACCTGCAAGAGTTGTGCCCATTGCCCTTGGATGGCGATGAACAGCCTGACGGATATTTTGCATTGCCTTGAATACGAAAGTGGCGAGGTATTTGTAGCAGAGCCGACGCGCCAAGAAGCCCTCAACTGCATTGAGCGCATGCTGACCTTTACTAAAGACCATCCCGATTTACTAGCCAAAGCACAGCACGGTTTTGTGAAGAATATTGGCGTGGCGTAAATAACGACATGCAATGAAAAGCATTACCACTCAAAACGAAACCCTAGAAGCAGCGCGTGCACGCAATATTGCCGATGCCTTGGCGGAAGACATTGGTACTGGTGATTGGACCGCCCAATTGGTGCCAACAAACAAAACAGCTCATGCCAAACTGATCGTACGTCAAAGCGCGGTACTATGCGGTACCGATTGGTTTGAGGGGGTCATTCACGCCCTAGATCCGCAAGCTCTGATTAGCTGGCGATACGCTGAAGGCGATACCATGCAAGCCAACGATACCATCTGCACTATCGAGGCAGATGCCCGTGCACTACTCAGCGCCGAGCGCCCTGCTCTTAATTTTTTACAAACCTTATCGTGGACTGCAACCAGTGCACGTGCCCACGTCGATGCCATTGCAGGCGCAAGCCCGAACCCCAAAGGCTGCGTTATTTTAGATACCCGAAAAACTATTCCGGGCCTACGTCAAGCGCAAAAGTATGCCGTTCGCATTGGTGGTGGCCACAACCAACGGCTTGCCTTATGGCACGGTATTCTGATTAAAGAGAATCACATTGCAGCAGCGGGCAGTATTACTGCCGCGCTAATGGCAGCAGAGGCTCTGAACGCCGGTGTGGATATTCAGGTAGAAGTTGAAAATCAGGCTGAGCTAGAAGAAGCGCTTGCTGCTGGAGCCAAAAGTATCTTAATTGACAACTTCACGACTGCTCAAATGAAAGCCGCTGTTGCATTTACGAATGGTCGTGCTTTACTTGAGGCTTCGGGCGGTGTGAGCTTAGATCTATTGCGCGCGATTGCCGCAACTGGCGTAGATCGGATCTCGATTGGCAAACTCACCAAAGATGTCAGCGCGGTGGATTACTCGATGCGGATATTGCAGTCGTAAAAAAAGTTTTACTGCTTTATGGGTAGCAATACAATTTGTCCATGTCTACCAAATCAATCCAAAAACTAGTCATATTGAGCCCATACGATGTGGCGGATCACTTGCGCACACCTGAAGAAATCAATGCTTTTTTAGAGGCCTGTAATATAGAAGCCTGTGCTTTAGATGCTAGAGAAGGTACAGATTTTCTTGACCGCGCTTTGGCTGCAGTTGCCAGAGCAGAAGTGAAGCATCGGTTGATTTAATTATTTCTCTTCAATTACTTTGAAGCTGACTTATCGCCTGAGCGCGGCGTCAAAATGGTTGGATACGATACTGCCCAGGTCTCGGGGTAATCGCGGCTGTAATGCAAACCCCTACTCTCTCTGCGAAGCAGTGCCGATCGCACGATCAATTCAGCGCATTCTAATAAGTTACGCAACTCAATCAAGTCGCGAGTTACTCTGAAATTGCTGTAGTACTCCTGCACTTCATTGCGCAAGAGCTCAATGCGATGCAATGCCCGCTCCAGGCGCCGATTGGTGCGCACAATACCCACGTAGTTCCACATAAGTGATCGCAGCTCATCCCAGTTATGAGCAATCACCACTTGCTCATCGGCATCTTCGACTTGGCTCTCATCCCATAAGGGCAAGTTTGGTAGTTGGGGTGTTTGCGCTGTGGCAATATCGCGCGCTACCGCCTTGCCAATCACCACGCACTCCAATAGTGAATTGCTTGCCAATCGGTTGGCGCCATGCAAGCCGGTATAGGTTGCCTCGCCCACTGCATACAGCCCAGGTAAATCGGTCTTGCCATGTAAATCGGTTACGACGCCACCGCAGGTGTAGTGGGCTGCCGGCACAACCGGAATAGGCTCTTTTGTAATATCCAAGCCAAGGCTTAAGCAGCGCGCATAGATCATCGGAAAATGTTCTTTGATGAAGGCTTCGCCTAAATGCGTCGCATCAAGGTTGACATAATCGAGGCCGTGTTTTTTCATTTCAAAATCGATGGCACGCGCTACGATATCGCGCGGCGCTAACTCGCCACGGTCATCGTGCTCCGGCATAAAGCGCGTGCCGTCGGGTAATTGCAAGGTACCGCCCTCGCCTCGCAATGCTTCCGTAATTAAAAACGTACGATCGCTGGGGTGATACAAACACGTTGGATGAAACTGAATGAACTCCATATTGCCAACCCGGCATCCCGCACGCCAAGCCATGGCAATGCCATCACCCGTAGCGGTATCGGGGTTACTGGTGTAGCGGTAAACCTTACCAACGCCACCCGTAGCTAATACAACGGATTTAGCAGCTACGGTCTCAACGTGATTAGTTTTGATATCCAGGGCATACACCCCATAGCAGCGGTTGGGGCGATTGCGCTTTTCTTTAGCACCGAGGTGGCGATTGGTGATGAGGTCTAGCGCAATCCAATGCTCCAAGATCGTAATGTTGGAATTAGCGCGAGCATGATCCAGTAACACCTCATGAATCGCTTTACCGGTAGCATCGGCAGCATGGGCGATACGGCGCTGACTATGCCCACCTTCTCGCGTGAGGTGTAAACCCATTGGACCATCTTTATCGGTAGTAAACGGCACACCTTGATCGACCAGCCACTCAATCGCTGCGGCACTTTCCTCGGCAATGTGACGGGCGGTGGATTCCACCACTAAACCAGCTCCAGCATTGAGGGTATCGCTGACATGCGCATCAATGCTGTCATGTTCTTTGTCCACCACCCCAACAATGCCGCCCTGCGCCCAGGCAGTGGCAGCCTCACCCAGGCCGCGCTTGGCCATCAAGATTACTTTTTGGGTTTTGGCCAAATCCAAGGCGACCGTCAGCCCGGCTAGGCCAGCGCCAATGATGAGGACGGGTAAGTCTGCTGCATCACTCTGGTGAACGCTTTCGGCTGTTTTGGTTTTAATAGTCATTTATTAATTTTACGGCGCAAGCGCTGCTCATGCAGCCTTCTCGATAAAAGAAAAAGGCCTCGCTGTTAACGAGGCCTTTGATCTGACTTGCTGCCTTACTGACAAATGCGGGTTAGCCCATTATGCTGGAACCGCTGCTTTGCCTTTGGGGTCATTGGTGCCGTAGCCAATTTCCTTGGCTGCCTGACCGCCCTTCGTTAGTTTCACAGCGCAATACTTGAACTCCGGGATCTTACCGACCGGATCCAGTGCTGCGTTTGTAATGAGGTTGGCAGCTGCTTCGTAGTAAGCAAACGGAATGAAGATCACACCACGTGGGGTGCCATCGTCCCGGCGCACATGAATGGCAACCTCACCACGACGGGAAGCCACCGTGATGACATCACCTGCCGTAACGCCCAGTTGCGTCATATCGGCACCGTTCATGGATACGGTTGCTAAAGGCTCAATGGCATCTAAGATGGTAGCGCGGCGCGTCATACTGCCGGTATGCCAGTGCTCTAATTGACGACCCGTAATGAGAACAAATGGGTAGTCACTATCCGGACGCTCATTTGCCGGAATGATATCGGCTGGGACTAACTTCACTTTGCCATCGGGTGTTGAGAAGGCATCGTCAAACACGATGGGGCGACCGGGATCATCTGCCGATAAGCAAGGGTAGGTTACGCTGGATTCTCTCTCTAAACGTTCCCAGGTAATCCCATTAATCGCTGCATGCATTGCTTGACGCATTTCATCGTAGACCGCTGCAACACCGGCTTCTGGTCCCTGGTAGTTCCAGTTCAAGCCCATGCGCTTAGCGATTTCTTGAATGATCCACAAATCGGGTTTGGCTTCGCCTGGCGGATTGACGGCGCGCTTACCCATTTGCACCATGCGATCGGTATTGCTGACAGTACCGGTCTTTTCTGGCCAGGCGCTGGCAGGTAAAACCACATCCGCTAACAGTGCGGTTTCGGTCATGAAAATATCTTGCACCACTAAGTGCTCGAGGGATGCTAAGGCATGGCGCGCATGGTTCAAATCCGGGTCGCTCATCGCAGGGTTCTCACCCTCAACGTACATGCCGCGAATCTTATGGGGGTCACTTTCGGGTGCTGTGATCTTATGCATGATCTCAACCACGGTATAGCCGGGCTTTTTATCCAACGGGCTATCCCAGAATTTCTCAAACCAGGCATGCGCTTCGGCATTGTCGACGCGCTGGTAGTTCGGGAACATCATCGGAATCAATCCAGCATCACTCGCACCTTGCACGTTATTCTGACCGCGCAGTGGATGCAAGCCAGAGCCTGGCTTACCAATTTGACCGGTAATGCTCACGAGAGCAATTAAGCAACGGGCATTGTCCGTGCCGTGAACGTGCTGACTGACACCCATGCCCCACAAAATCATGGCTGATTTGGTGGTCGCAAACTCACGCGCAACCTCACGCAAGGTTTCTGCCGGAATGCCGCAAATCGGTGCCATCGCCTCTGGGCTATAGCCTTTGATATTTTCTTTTAAGGCTTCAAAGTTATTGGCGCGATCGCGAATGAAATTTTCATCGCATAAGCCCTCTTCAATTACGGTGTAGATCATGGCATTGAGCATGGCCACATCGGTATCGGGCTTGAACTGCAATGTACGCCACGCATGCTTACCAATGTCGGTAATGCGGGGATCGCACAACACAATCTTGGCACCGTTTTTAGCGGCATTCTTAAACCAGGTTGCTGCCACCGGATGGTTTGCCGTCGGGTTTGAACCAATCAAGAAGAGCAGACTAGAGTGCTCTACATCGTTCACCTGATTACTCACCGCGCCCGAACCGACGCCCTCGAGTAATGCAGCAACCGATGAGGCATGGCATAAGCGCGTGCAATGGTCGACGTTATTGCTACCAAAGCCAGTACGTACCAGTTTTTGAAATAAATAGGCCTCTTCGTTACTGCCTTTGGCCGAACCAAACCCAGCCAGCGTCTTGTTGCCATGCTGATCGCGTAACTGCTTTAACTTTCCAGCAGCCAAATCGAGCGCCTCTTCCCAGGTGGCTTCACGGAAAATGCTGGACCAGTCTTGTGGGTTCTGAATGGCGTTTTCATCCTTAGGTACGCCTGCTTTCCGAATTAAAGGCTTAGTCAAACGCTGTGGATTATGGATGTAATCCATACCAAAACGGCCTTTAACACAGAGGCGATTATGGTTTGCGGGGCCATCACGGCCATCCACACTGACAATCTTTTCGTCTTTGACCTTATAGGTAATTTGACAACCGACGCCGCAGAATGGGCAGACAGAATCGACTTCGCGGTCTACCGTTTGCGAACCAATCAAACCCTTAGGCATCAATGCACCCGTTGGGCAAGCCTGCACGCACTCACCGCAGGCTACGCAGGTACTCTCACCCATCGGATCGCTTAAATCAAATACGATCTCGCTGTGCGCACCGCGCATCGCGTAACCAATCACGTCGTTAACTTGCTCTTCACGGCAAGCACGAACACAGCGATTACACTGAATACAGGCGTCTAAATTGACCGCCATTGCCGGATGCGAAATATCCGCAGCCGGCTGTTTACGACGCAGCGCCTTTAGTTCTGGTCGTACTCGAACATCCAGGCGTGTTGCCCAGGTGCTGAGTTCGCCGTGTTGTTGTTGGCGCTGTTCTTCGTCGCTGTCTCCTACCCACTTATATCCCTCATCTGGCATGTCGGATAACAACATCTCCAGTACTAATTTTTGACTCTTGAGAGCACGCTCGCTGTTGGCTTTAACATCCATACCGGGCGTAGCGCTGCGGCAGCAGCTGGGCGCTAAGGTGCGCTCGCCGTTGATCTCCACCACGCATGCACGGCAATTGCCATCGGCGCGATAGCCGTCTTTAAAACACAAATGGGGAATATCCACACCATGGCGCTTAGCCGCCTTGAGAATGGTCTCACCCTCATAGGAAATAATCGTCTTGCCATCAAGCTTAAACTCGACCGTTTGCAATGCGAGTTCATTCGGATTTACTGGCGCGTTCATTTAAGCAACCTCTTCTGGGAAGTACTTCGCAATGCAGCGAATCGGATTAGGGGCTGCTTGACCAAGGCCGCAAATGGAGGCATCGACCATCACGACGGCTAGATCTTCTAAAGTCGACTTATCCCATGACTTGGCTTGCATGAGTTCGGCTGCCTTGCTGGTACCGACGCGGCATGGCGTGCACTGACCACAACTCTCATGCTCAAAAAAGTGCATGACATTGAGCGCTGCATCACGAGCTTTGTCTTTGTCGCCAAAGACGGTTACTGCCGCAGAGCCAATAAAACAACCGTAGGGTTGCAAGGTATCAAAGTCCAGTGGAATGGTATTCATGGTGGCAGGCAAAATACCGCCTGAGGCGCCGCCAGGCAAATACCCATAGAAGCGATGGCCGTCTTGCATGCCGCCGCAGTACTCATCAATCAGTTCCTGAATGGTGATGCCAGCTGGGGCTAATTTGACGCCAGGCAACTTCACACGGCCACTCACGCTAAAGCTGCGCAGACCCTTGCGATCATGAAGGCCAAAGCTACTAAACCACTGCGGGCCACGCTGCACAATGTCGCGCACCCAATAGAGGGTCTCAAAGTTATGTTCAAGAGTTGGACGACCAAACAAACCCACTTGTGCAATGTAGGGTGGACGCATGCGGGGTTCGCCGCGCTTGCCTTCAATACTCTCGATCATGGCCGACTCTTCGCCGCAAATGTACGCACCCGCGCCGCGGCGCAGTTCAATTAAAGGCAACCTAAATGGGGGATTGGCTTGCAGCTTAGCGATTTCACGCTCAAGCAGCTCGCGGCAACCGTGGTACTCATCGCGCAAATAGATGTAGCAGGCTTCAATGCCAACCACGCTTGCAGCAATCAGCAAACCTTCTAAGAAACGATGGGGATCGCGCTCGAGATAAGTGCGGTCTTTGAATGTACCGGGCTCACCTTCGTCAATATTGACAGCCATGAGCTTGGGCGCCACTTGATCGCGTACGATGCGCCACTTGCGCCCTGCCGGAAATCCCGCGCCACCTAGTCCGCGCAAACCAGAATCTTCCATCGCTTTTAAAACAGCTTCGCCATCGCGCTTACCGCTGATTAGTTCTGCTGCCAAGGCATAACCGCCTTTTGCACGATAGATCTCGTAACCAACGTAATCCGGCGATACCGCTTGATTGGGGCCTTGGGGCGATACGCCTTTTTCTGCTAAATCGGCTGGCTCAAAATTACCGCTATCGCTAGCTAAGGGGTGGGATAACTGCTTATTCGCTACTGCTGCCGCCACCGCCTCTGCGGTAGCAAATAAAACGGGATATTGATGCACCACCGCTACTGGCGCTTGTTCGCAGCGTCCGACGCACGGCGCTGCAATGACCTTCACTTTAGGATTGCCTAAGATCGCAGGCAAACGCGTCAACAATGTTTTTGCACCAGCGAGTTCGCATGACAGGCCATCGCATACCCGTACCGTAATGTCGGCAACTGGATCATCGCCGCGGACTACTTCAAAGTGGTGATAGAACGTGGCAACTTCGTAGACCTCTGCCATCGGCAAATTCATTTCTTTGGCGAGCGCAACCAAATGGCGATCATGCAGCGCACGGTAGAAGTCATTTAATTTGTGTAGGTATTCGATTAAGAGATCACGGCGATGCGGTGCTTCGCCAATCAAGCCACGCACCTCTGCAATCGACGCATCATCGGCCTGACGGCCCTTCAGTTTGCTTTTGAGGCGAATGGTTTCCCGCAAATCCTGCACCGTCGCAAGGGCAACCGCTTTGACCGCTTCAGATGGCTTGGGGTGATTCATAGTCTATTCGTCTCAAATGGGTTCCATTGGCTTTACGTACACCTTGGCAAAGCAATCTCATCTCTTTAATTTTCAAGGAAATATGAGATCAAGTCCTTGACGCCGCTCAAGACCATTTTTTAGGGGTAATAATCAGGGTTTACCCTAGAATAAGGGTAGGTACAGACAGCTTAAATCAAGCTTGGCTTTGGCTCGAGATCCGATGGTCTGCTGTAGTCCATATTTCGCTCGCGCACACGTGCCCGAAAGCAGTCTTCATAGCCCGCACTTCCAATGCTCCAGCCAATCGAAGTGCAGTCATCGCGCGCGGCCGACTCGACCGTGCCGCACCCATTCAAACTAAGGGCAATGAGGGCTATAAAAGAGAGGCGCGAAACAAGGGATGAATTCATCTGACGGAGTCTATCACCCTGGAGGATTCAGGGCCTACTTTGTGCCCAAGGCAATTTCCAGTGGAATACCTTCGCGCTGGGCTGTTACAGCTTTGGGCGCACCCAAGCGAATGCGATCGGCAAGTGCTGGGTTTGATTGCATCATTGCTTGTTGGGCTGCCCGCGCCCGTGTATCCCCCAAGGCCTGCAACTGTGCATCGTCCACTACAAAATGGGTAATCAGCTCTTGGCGTAATTGCTGATAGCGCTCAGTAGTATCAGGTAAGGTCAAGATACGCTGGGTAAATTTAATACGGCCTAGCTCAGTAGCATAGGCTGATTTAATCCCCGCCTGAATGCGCTTATCGGAAAGACTGGGTACGGGGAGTGGCGCATTGGCCTCCAATTTAAAGCCCGATGCCGCCAAAATGGCTCGATCCGCCCTTGCCCGAGCTAACTCCTGGCGATCCACTTGGGGGTCATAAGTACCAATCAGATCAATCGTGGCCTGCGGCCGTTTGGCGAGCAAGTCACTAAATTGAGTAAAGCGCTCTTGGTCCGCTGGCAAAAATGCAGCCTCACCGGGAATAGCATAAATCGCTGGATCGCCCTGCATGCCGAGTAAAGATGCAAGAGCCCGAAATGGCGCAGTCACCACATTCGTCAGCACAGTGCGAACCGCTTGCCAAACGAGTCCGGCCGCACTGAACTCCGGTGAATTGACATTGCCGGCAATGTCTATCTTCACATCAATCACGTCATCCGAGTCTTCGAGCAAGGCAACGGCTAAACCCAAAGGCAGGCGCTTGCCCGTGAACTCGGGGACCTCCTCGCCAAGCTCAATCTTTTTAATCACAAAGCGATTTTGACCCTGGAGCTGCCCATCTACCGATTTGTAATTGAGCGTGAGATCGAGTCGGCCGCCTAAGATGTGGCGCCCAGCAAAGGCCATAAAGTAGGGATTGGAATCGCTTAAAGGGAGGCTTCGAAATTGCAATTGAATATCGTGATTAAGGCGCGGATCATCAAAAGCCAATTGGCCTGTCGCGCGCATACTGCCCGACTCCGCCACAACCCCATCCAGTGCTACCGACGCAAAGTGACCGGGTTCATTGCTAATGCCCAAGAGTGATCCCTTGAGCTTTCGAATCGCTACTTGCACCTTGGGCTTAATTGCCAGGTCAGTAAATAGCAGATTGGCATCACGGAGCTGAACTGAGCGTAGATCAAGCGTAAATAGACTGGGCTCTTTTGCCGCTGCATTAGGGCTTGGCGTTTTTTCCTCAGGCGCTTTACCTTGCTCTTCAGTTTTGGCGGTAGTTTCAGTTACGGACGTCTCGCTATCGCCACCCTTCATAAACAAACGCCGAAAATTAGAGAAGCCTTTCTCATTCACCTCATACTGAATCTGGGGTTGCAGCAATGCCAGTTCATGCATAGCCAGATGAGTCCGCCCATCATCGTACTTTTTAAATTTCAATTGCTCTACTTTGGCTTCTTTCCAAGCGAGTAGCGGCGTAGTCACATTCGGTTCACGCAGATACAAGTCTGGGAAAACTAAATCGCCCTTAATAGACCAGGCGGATGGCTCTAATGCAAATTGCAGCGAACCATTGAGAACGCCACTTTGCATCACCAGTGACTTGTTACTCGGCAAAAAAGGCAACCATGGAGCAAGAGGCAGTTGCTCCAACTGAATTTCACCGGACAGGGTATTGGCTGTCGCGCCCAAGAGCCAGTGCGAACTTACTTTTCCAGAATCTAGAACAGCCGCTAAATCGATTACTAGCAAATCACCTTCACCAGCACCCACGCTGCCCGACAGATGCGCACGCCCCACCTGAATGCGTTGCGCTGAATTGGGCAAACGGATATCGAGCTTACCCAGATCAATTTGATAGTCGCCTTCGATCGTACCTTGCCTGCCCTCTTTAGTGAAGTTCGCAATATCGCGTAACTCAAACCCAATAGGACCAAACTCGTGGCGATAGCGATTGGGCTGATCATCCAGCAATAAGGTTAAACCCGTTGTACTGAACTGCCCCACCTCTATTTTTTTGGGAGGCGCTGCTGAATCGCTTGGAGGTAAGGATTTACCTACGGAGGCGACAAACGATTGCCAGTTCCAGAGCCCAGGCTTTCCAGATTCAATTCTGCGCTCCACATGAAACTGCGGATCCGTTAACTGAATTTCCCGAATACCAATGCGGCCTGCAATTAAGGCATGCAAATCTAATTGCAGCACACCGCGACGCAGGGTAAAGAGCGGAATCGCATTTGATTGCCGACTCGATAACTTGACTTCATCCAATTCGAATCGCAACTGCAATGGCGCAATGCGTAGATCGCGATACTCGACACGGTAGCCGATCTTAACGCTGTACTCCTCAACCGATTGCTTTGCATACTGGATGCCCCAGGTCGTAATCATCAACCAAAAAGCGGCAATCAATCCAAACATGCTGAGTATGGAATATCGCAACCACTTTGAACGATAGAGAGATTGAATTTGAGTTCCCATTGAATTCATTATCAAACAAGTTGTCTTTATGCCCAATGCCCCGAACACTTTCCTACATACTTTTAAGTAAAAGATGATGTAATATACGTATCATAATTGGTACGCTACTTGGATGAGAATACCCGTCCTCGATATCCACTTTTATAAAACGGAACAAGGCAATGAGCCAGTAAAGCAATGGCTGCAAGAGCTAAGCGCGACGGATAAGAAGCGCATTGGCGAAGACATGAAGACGGTTCAGTTTGGTTGGCCCTTGGGTATGCCGCTGGTGAAGCACCTCGATGGTGATTTATTGGAGGTTCGCATTCCGCTGAGCAAACGAATTGCAAGGGTGTTATTTGTACTGGATGCGAACTCGATGGTATTGATTCATGGGTTTATTAAAAAGCAACAAAAGACCTTGAAAGCAGATTTAGATTTGGCAAAAGACAGGGTCAAGAAGTTAAAGGGGCGTATATGAAGAAAAAACACATTGGCAGCAACTTTGATGATTTCTTGAGCGAAGAATCCATCCTTGATCACACTAGTGCTGTAGCCGTGAAACGCGTCATTGCCTGGCAAATTGAACAAGAAATGGCAAGGCAAAAACTAACGAAGACGGTAATGGCTAAGAAAATGCGTACTAGCCGCTCAGCCCTTAATCGACTTCTAGATGAGTCTGATACGAGTCTGACCTTACTTACCTTGACTAGCGCCGCTGCCGCGCTCGGCAAAATGATCACGTTTAAGCTAAAAGCGGCTTAGTGCTTGATAAACCCGCCCGCGGACACAACTATCGTTTATCCATCTAGGGCAAATAAAAAAGCCCTCGCGATGAGGGCTTAGTGATACTGGCGGAGAGGGCGGGATTCGAACCCGCGGTAGGTTTAACCCTACGCACGCTTTCCAGGCGTGTGACTTAAACCGCTCATCCACCTCTCCGAAACCGTAGATTATACGGTTCGAAATGGAAACGGCGGTTTAAGTTGAAATCACCTGCTCTGCGGCTTACAGCGCTTGCTTGAGCTGATCCAAGATCGCAGGATTCTCTAGGGTCGAAGTATCTTGCGTTACTTCCTCGCCCTTCGCAATCACACGTAGTAAGCGGCGCATGATTTTGCCTGAGCGCGTCTTCGGTAAGTTGTCGCCAAAGCGCACATCCTTGGGTTTGGCGATGGGGCCAATTTCTTTACCAACCCAATTGCGCAACTCCATCGCCAACTTCTTCGCATCATCGCCCGTCGGACGACCGCCTTTGAGTACCACGAAGGCACAAATGGCCTCGCCGGTCATCTCATCTGGACGGCCAACAACGGCGGCTTCAGCAACCAATGGATTGGCCACCAAGCACGATTCAATTTCCATCGTGCCCATGCGGTGACCCGATACGTTCAGCACGTCATCAATACGGCCGGTGATCGTAAAGTATCCCGTGTCTTTATTGCGGATCGCACCATCACCTGCAAGGTACAGGGTGCCACCCAGCTCTTCTGGAAAATACGCCTTAACAAAACGCTCGTTATCACCCCAAATCGTGCGGATCATCGAAGGCCATGGGCGTTTCACTACCAAGATACCGCCACTGCCGTTGGGCACGTCGTGCCCCGCTTCATCCACAATCGCTGCCATGATGCCTGGCAAGGGTAAGGTGCACGAACCAGGAACCATTGGAGTCGCGCCTGGTAATGGCGAAATCATGTGACCGCCCGTTTCGGTTTGCCAAAAGGTATCGGCAATTGGACAACGCGAGCCACCAATGTTCTCGTAGTACCACATCCAGGCTTCTGGGTTAATTGGCTCGCCAACCGAACCCAAGAGACGCAGGGATGACAGGTCATAATTTTTGGGGTGCACAGTATCATCCACGCTGGCTGCTTTGATTAGTGAACGAATCGCCGTCGGTGCGGTGTAAAAAATCGTTGCCTTGTGTTTCTGAATCGCATCCCAAAAACGGCCTCCATTGGGATAGGTCGGCACACCCTCAAAGACAATCTCGGTACAACCGACCGCGAGCGGGCCATAGGCAATATACGAGTGACCAGTAACCCAACCAATATCTGCAGTACACCAAAAGACGTCGCTGGGCTTGATGTCAAAGGTCCATTTCATGGTCAAAATGGCCCAGAGCAAGTAGCCACCCGTCGAGTGCTGCACACCCTTTGGTTTGCCGGTTGAACCGGATGTGTACAAAACAAACAAGGGATGCTCGGCACTCACCCACTCTGGCTCGCAGGTCTTCGCCTCACCAGCGACAACCTCGTGCATCCAAGAATCACGTCCTGCTGTCATCGCAATATTGCCGCCGGTACGCTTGTATACAATCACGTTCTTGATTTTTTCGCAGTCGCCCAAGGCAAGCGCTTCATCGACAATGACTTTTAATGGCAATGCTTTACCGCCACGCATTTGCTCGTCGGCAGTAATCACAGCAATCGCACCAACGTCGACGATGCGCTCTTGTAATGATTTTGCGGAGAAGCCGCCGAACACAACGGAATGGGTTGCGCCGATACGCGCACATGCCTGCATTGCCACAACACCTTCGATTGACATCGACATGTAAATAATGACGCGATCGCCTGATTTAATGCCCATCTTTCGCATCGCGTTCGCAAACTGGCATACGCGTGCATGCAAATCGCTATAGGTAACATTCGTCACCTTGCCGTCATCGGCCTCAAAAATAATGGCGGTCTTTTGGGCGTTGCCATTTTCTAAATTACGGTCAAGGCAGTTATAAGAGGCATTCGTTAAGCCATCTTCAAACCATTTGTAAAACGGTGGATTGGTTTCATCCAAAACTTTGGTGAAGGGTTTTTTCCAATAGAGGTTTTCACGAGCAAGGCGAGCCCAAAAACCCTCGTAATCTTTTTCCGCTTCCGCGCAAAGTGCGTTGTAGGCATCCATTCCAGGGACTGCGGCATTTTTAATAAAATCGCTTGGGGGATTAAAAATCCGGTTTTCTTGCATTAACTGTTCCATGCTGTCCTAGCCTTTATTTAAATGACAATAATTACCACCCTGCAAAATCCATGCAGAATAGTGTAAATCCACTCTCTTTCGCCCTAAGATAAGGGAATTTTAGGGTGAATTGCTCTATGGCAAACCCTTAAAATAGACAAAACTATCAAAATCGACCATATTTTATGACCTATATCAAACAAGAAGACCTCATTCAGAGCGTTGCCGACGCTTTCCAGTACATCTCCTATTACCATCCAGCCGATTTTATTCAGGCCATGGGCAAAGCCTACGAACTGGAAAAAGGCGAGGCAGCAAAAGATGCCATTGCCCAAATTCTGACGAATAGCCGGATGTGCGCTGAAGGGCATCGGCCGCTGTGCCAAGACACCGGTATTGCAGTGGTCTTCATGAAGGTGGGTATGCAGGTGCAATGGGGTGATGCCACCATGAGCGTCACCGAGATGGTAAATGAAGGTGTGCGTCGCGCCTACCTCAATCCAGACAATATGCTGCGCGCCTCGGTCTTAACGGATCCTGCTGGCAAACGTAAAAATACCGGGGATAACACCCCTGCCGTGATCCATTATGAAATCGTGCCGGGCGATGGAATCGAGGTGATTTGCGCTGCTAAAGGCGGCGGCTCGGAAAACAAAGCCAAAATGATTATGCTCAATCCCTCCGACTCGATTGTCGATTGGGTGATGAAGACCATACCCACCATGGGTGCAGGCTGGTGTCCACCGGGTATTCTGGGAATCGGTATCGGCGGTACACCTGAGAAGGCAGTGCTATTAGCGAAAGAATCTTTAATGGGTTCGGTTGATATTCAGGAGCTGATTACCCGCGGTCCGCAAAATCGCATCGAAGAGCTGCGCCTCGAGATTTATGAAAAAGTAAATCAACTTGGTATAGGTGCGCAGGGCCTGGGCGGCCTTGCGACGGTGCTGGACGTGAAGATTTTGGATTACCCTACCCACGCTGCTTCATTGCCCGTGGCCATGATTCCGAATTGCGCAGCAACTCGGCACATTCACTTTCATTTGCACGGTGATGGTCCGGCTACTTTAACAGCGCCCTCCCTCAGCGACTGGCCTGCTGTGACCTGGACCCCGGATATTGAAAAATCCAAGCGGGTTCATTTGGATGCCTTGACGCCCGCGGAAGTAGCAAGTTGGAAGCCAGGCGACCGCTTGCTACTCAACGGCAAAATCCTCACGGGACGCGATGCTGCACACAAACGCATTCAGGATATGCTGGCCAAGGGTGAGGCCTTGCCCGTGAGTTTTAAAAACCGCGTAATTTATTACGTTGGCCCAGTCGATCCGGTGCGCGATGAAGCCGTAGGTCCAGCAGGGCCCACCACTTCCACCCGCATGGATAAATTCACGGAAATGATGCTCGCGCAAACGGGCTTGATTGCGATGATTGGTAAAGCAGAGCGCGGTCCAGTCGCGATTGAAGCGATCAAGAAGCACCAGTCGGCGTATTTGATGGCAGTTGGCGGTGCCGCGTATTTAGTCTCTAAAGCAATTAAGACGGCCAAGGTAGTCGGCTTTGCCGACCTGGGTATGGAAGCGATTTACGAGTTTGATGTGCAAGACATGCCTGTGACCGTTGCAGTCGATTCCAAAGGAACCTCGATGCACCAAGAGGGGCCAAAAGAATGGCAAGCACGGATTGGCAAAATTCCGGTTGTCGTAGCCTAAGGCGCGAACAGAGTGGCATTGATTGGGGTTTTTGATTCTGGAGTGGGTGGCTTGTCCATTTTGGATGAGGCCCTGCGTCAATTGCCCGATCACAATTACCTGTACTTTGCTGATAGTGCTAACGCACCCTATGGTGAAAAGTCTGCCGAGTGGATTGCCAGTCGCAGCTTGGCCGTATGCGAGTTTCTAGCTGAAGCCGGCTGCCAGGCGATCGTGCTTGCATGCAATACAGCAACTGCCGAGGCAATTGCGGCAATTCGGGCAAAACTCAAGGCCATCCCGGTAATTGGCGTTGAGCCTGGAATAAAACCAGCCGCGCTGCAGAGTCAAAAAGGCATTGTGGGCGTATTAGCCACCGAAGCCACGCTCAATAGCGATAAGTTTAATGCCCTACTTGCCACCTTACCAGGCAACTGCCGCTTCATTAAACAAGCAGGTGCAGGTCTAGTAGCTCTCATTGAATCCGGCCAACTGCATAGCCCTGAGACTGCCGCTTTGCTTGCGCAGCATTTGCAATCGATTAAAGCCGCTGGCGCGGACACCTTAGTACTGGGCTGTACCCACTATCCGTTTTTAATGCCTTTAATAGCCAAACAGTTGGGATCCAATGTCACGATCGTCGATACCAGTGAGGCGGTGGTACGTCAATTGGCGCGGCAATTAGAAGCTCATCACATTGCCATAAGCGCGAAGGATAAGCGCCGTGTACTACTGCTCAGTACCGCCGATGGTGGGCGTCTACACAGCATGGCGATGCAACTACTGCGCAGTAATCTGGACAGTATAGGCCTTGACTTTAAAACCATAGACGTCGATCTGAGCACCGTATGTCCCTAGCCAAATCAACTCAGCGTAGCCATCTGTTTACCCGGCAAGAGTGGATCGTGATTGTGTTGGTGTTGGCGCTACACGGCGCTTTTTTTATCAGCCTTGATTTGGGGCTAAATGTAAAAAACGATCCATCTGAAAACGAAGTACGTGTCATGGCCAATTTAGTTGCGCCCGAAGCGCCACCAGCACCCCCCGCCTCGACGCCGCCCGCCCCACCCCCCAAGCAAGAAACGAAACCCAAAGCAAAGCCCGAGCCCAAAACCAAGCCTGAGCCAAAAACGCTGGGTCCGAGCAGTACGCCGCCAGCAGATGCAAGCCAAGCCAAGGCGGCTGAAGCAGCTAAAGCAGCAGAAAGCCAGATACCCAATGCAGCTGTTGCCCCCGCAAACAATCAGGGCACTGCTGGTACGCCAATTCAAACTGACATTGGTAAACTGGAGGTTGTATATCAGCCAGATGCTGATCCCTACTACCCGTCGTTTTCAAAGCGGGCGGGTGAGCAAGGCGAAGTAGTAGTCCGATTGATTATTGATGAAAGCGGCATAGTAGAAGATGTAGCCTTACTGCGTTCCAGTGGCTTTGCGAGGCTTGATCGCGCCGCCACGGAGATTGGTAGGCGGTACCGTTTTAAACCCTATAGCGTGAATGGCAATCCCACCCGGATTTCAACTAACCTCCTGATTAAATTTAACTTAAAGAACTAATGCAATGAATAACCCATTTGGCTTAATGAATTTATGGATGGCGGGCGATGCGGTGACGCGTTTTGTTGCCATCCTGCTATTAGTTTCATCGATCATTACTTGGGTCATTTTGATTAGCCGCTTATGGGACATCAAAAAATTGCGCGCCCTCAAGCCGGAAGCGGACCAGTTTTGGCGAGCCAGCTCGTTTACGCAGGGCCTGAATGGTTTTTCTGATCAAGCCAATAACCCTTATTTTCGAATCGCCAAAGAAGCCATAAGCGCATCGGAGCACCACCAAAGCCAATCCTCCAGCCGCCGAGAATTACTGCAAACGTTGAACTACTCCGAGTGGATGTCGCGCAGCATTAAAAACAGCATTGATGCCTGTAGCGCCCTCTTGCAAAAAGGGCAAACTTTTTTAGGCTCTACTGGAGCCACCGCACCCTTCGTGGGTTTATTCGGAACCGTGTGGGGCATCTACCATGCCCTGGTTGCGATTAGCAGTTCTGGTAGCGCTCAAATTGATCAAGTGGCAGGGCCGATTGGTGAGGCCCTCATCATGACCGCGATTGGCTTAGCAGTCGCTATTCCAGCGGTTCTTGGCTTTAATGCGATTAACCGTGCAAACAAATTAATCGCCGCCGACCTCAATCGGTTTGGCAACGATTTGCTCGCCTATTTTGTCACTGGTGCCCGTGTTGAAGCGGGAGAATAAGCATGTCGTTTAGCAATCCTTCAGGCGACCAGGGTGACGATCCCCTGATGACCGAAATCAATATGACGCCCTTGGTGGACGTGATGTTGGTCTTGTTGATTATTTTTATCATTACCTTGCCAGTAATTCATCAGGCAGTGAAAGTGGATTTGCCCAAAGCCAATAGCGCCCGTAATGAAACTAAACCCGAATCGATTCAAGTATCGATTGATGCACGCGGCCAAATCTTTTGGAACAGCAGTCCCATTGATCTCACGACCTACATCGCTTATGCCGAAAAAGCAGCGAAAAAAGAGCCGCAACCCGAAGTCAATTTACGCGCCGATAAAGAAGTGCGTTACGACTCGGTCGCGCAGGTCTTAGCAGCCTCGAAGCGCGCCGGCTTAACGAAACTTGGATTTATAACTGAGCCGCAATAAACCACTCGTGATTGGCATTCCCCTATGATGTTTGCTCGCCTCCTCGGATTTGGAATTACCTCCCTTGCCTTGGTGAGTCCACTGCAGGCATTGGCCAAAACCGAATCCAACATCCCCTCAGTTCGAGTGGGCAGTTTGCAATGGGACCTGCACGAAATGACCATCGGTGAAGTGAAGCGCTTTGCTAGTCAAGCTGGTTTTGTTAGTCAGGCAGAAAAAAATGGGGGCGGTACGGTCTATGAACAGGGCTTTGTTCAAAAGCCCGGCTGGACTTGGAAAACCCCATTCGGTGTGAATGCGCAAGACCGCGAACCTGCTGTCCACCTTAATGCCGTTGAAGCGGAGCAGATCTGCCGTTTTTTTGGCAAGCGCCTGCCCACCGATGAGGAGTGGGTCTCGGCTGCTTTTGTAGAGCAGCGCGCTAACCCTCCCGCACCATTCATCAGCGGAAAGCGCTACCGCTTTCCTAATGGCGATAGCGCTAAAGGTTCCCATTGCCTCGATGGCGAGTGCGGCAATTACAGTGGCCTGGCGCCTAAAGGCAGCCTTCTGCGCGGCACGGGCCATGTTCTTGCGGGCAGCACGGTGGCCGGCGTCAATGGCCTCTTTGATATGGGCGCCAATGTGTGGGAGTGGACTTCAACAGCGGTGGGCAGTGAGCGCGTCACGCGCGGCGCATCCTGGTGGTACGGAGCAGACCAACAACGCGAATCCAATCGCGCCAGCAAGCCGCTAGACGTGAGCGTGGTCTATATTGGCTTTCGTTGCGTTAAACCGTAAACTGCACACCCGATCTTAAAAGGCGCTTTATGTCCCACCTATACGAGTATGGCCCTTATGTTTTTCTTGCGGTATGGATATGCGTAGCGCTCTACAAAACATTGCAGCACTTCAAGGCCATAAAAGCCGATCGCAGTGAGCACTTCAATTTAGTCCAACTGATTGGTAATTTATTTTCGGAGCTCATCAAAAGCTTTGTATCGCTCGTTGTCCTAAGCGTATTGGCTGCTGGGGTGCTGTACATCCTGATATTACTGTTTGAGGAAATCACCGCCTGATTGCCGAATTTCACCTACAAAATCAGGGGTTGAAGCGCTTAACTGAGATAAAAACCTAATAAATTTCAGTTTTTTTGGTGCCCGAGGCCGGAATCGAACCGGCACGACTTTTTTGAGTCGGCAGATTTTAAGTCTGCTGTGTCTACCGATTTCACCACTCGGGCGCGCGCTTTTAAAGGCATTGATTTGCAGTGC
>Ga0247834_1000151_pt1 | contig 126859 bp, 134 predicted proteins | sample LaCruzMarch2015__8_FD_187118 | JGI IMG/M metagenome (GOLD analysis project Ga0247834, IMG submission 187118) | Freshwater microbial communities from meromictic Lake La Cruz, Castile-La Mancha, Spain - LaCruzMarch2015_12m | ecosystem: Environmental > Aquatic > Freshwater > Lake | place: Spain...
TCGAGGAGGAAGCCGACCGGTTCGCTCTTGCGTCGCCTGCCGCAACGCCGATACTTACATCGCGCGCGGCCTGAGCCGGTACACTGCTTGGCCGCCCCAATTTACACCACTCAGGTGGACGTGACCATCGCCCGCGCTTGCGGCTCCGTCGGGCGTCTCTGCGAAATCGTCACCACGCCCTCGCAAGGTCAGAAATGCTGCAAGCGCGACCGAAGGCCAGCAGTCTCTGTTTTGAGACACGCGCAAACCGATCGGCCCGCTGACAAGGCAGCCGGTAGCCCATGACGCGAATGGGCTGGATCCATTTGTGAGGTTCAGAGGGGCGCTCGCACGGTTACCGCAAGCCGAATTTGGAGGCTCCATGGCGGCTTCACTTGCTGCGGCCGTGAGCGACGTCATTGCATCGCCACGTGCCTAGTGAAAGTTCGCCTGGAAGGTCTGCGCCGTCAGCGACACATCGGCATCAAGTGGCGGGTGGAGCTCGAATGCCTTCGGCTCGCGCGAGAAGTCCCAAAGTCGCAACAGCCGCCATTCGGCGCGCCGCTCGTTGGCGACCTCCAGCTCATTTCGGGAAATGAAGAATGGTGTCCGCTCCCAGCCATTGGTCGTCTTGACCTCGACAAGCCGAGCTCGACCATCAGGCTCAAAGCTGGCGATGTCATACCCAGCCCCGTCACCGTCTTCCTCGGCGACCCAACGCACTCTGCGGGCCAGGTCGTCCCGGTTGTGCTGGATCAGCACGGCGCGCTCATGTTGAAGCGCCCGCTCCTCGCCAGCGCGTCCCAGCGCACGGTTGCGCTCATCCCTGCCGGCGACATCGACTTTGCGGGCGATGAGCTGCATTTGCTCAAGTTCTTCAGGGGGCGGCTGGTTGGAAAATGTCGGCGGTGTTCCAACCCAAAGGGCAGTATCCTCGCGGAGTCCGGGTCCATGCTTCCAACCTGGTTCGCGTCCGATCCACTGTGCGTTGCGGAAAAGCCAGCGGGCCACGGCATCTACAAGGCTCATCTGGAAATTGAAGGCTGGCTTATAGCCCTGTATCCAGACCTCCCCGAGCCCCTTCAAGACGGCGCTGATATTCTGGTGCTTGAACTCGATGGCTCCGTCGGGTCGGTTCTGCAGCAGCGGAATGAGCGCACGCCGATAGGCAGCCTTGCTGTACCGACGCCTCGCGACTTCCTCCGCCAACATCGCGAAATAGCTGGCGACGGTCAGGTCATTTTCGGCATCGCTCCAGGGACCGCTCGACATCGAAACTCTTCAGCGGCCAGACGCCCGTTCACTTGCACGACGAGTTCAACGTCTCTGCGCCTTAGATCGACGCGACGTGGCGAGTTCAAACCCACCAAATCCGATTGAAGCGGGCCAAAACCGTCGCTCAAGCGGGGCACTGGTGGGGCACGGTGTTTTTCGGTGATTATCGAGGGGACCGTAACCCCTTGAAAGTGTTGGTCGGAGCGGCGGGATTCGAACCCACGACCCCTAGTCCCCCAGACTAGTGCGCTAACCGGGCTGCGCCACGCTCCGCCAATTCAGGATCGCCCTTATAGGCACCTCACCCGGTTAGGGCAACCAGCGTTGAAAGCCTGACTTTTCAGCGCTTTTGGGCAAAGCTTGCTGGTTCAGTCCTCGCTCCCCGGCGGCCGCGCTCCCGTCGGGCGCGGCTGCGGGCCCAAGGTCTTCACCACATACTTCGCGATCGCGTCGATCTGCGGATTGGTCAGGGCCGCCGCCAGCGACGGCATCTCGCCCTGGCCCTGCGCGATGACGCGAGCGATGTTTGGATAGTCGGTGCGGTTGCCAAGCGGCGGCGCGTTACCACCCGGAATGCCTGCCCCATTCGGTCCATGGCAGAGCGAACAGGACTGATCGAACATCGTTTTGCCAAGAGCCAGCTCCTCCGGCGTCGCTGACACCGCCAACGCCGCTGCGCGTATCGAAGGCGGGGCGGCCGCAAGTGGAACACCGCCCTGAGGCGCCGCTCCGGCTTCGCTTGCGCCATCGATCGTCAGCGCAACCAGCTCGGCGGGGGCGCCACGCTTCGACACGGCGACCACGACATACTGCCGACCCTTCAGCTCGAAGGTCATAGGCGCGCCGGTGACGAGGGTCGGCATCTCCGACTCCCACACAACCTTGCCGTCCCGCTTGTCATAGGCGCGGAACATCGGGCCGCCGGAGCCGCCACCGATATTGCCCGACTCGCCCAAGAACAGCAGCTGCTTGGTGAGAAGCGGCGCCGGGCGCACATCGAACTTGCCCATCGACTTGAAGTCGAGATTGAGCCCCTTCAACGCCGGATGGTTTTTCACGGAGTCATCGGCATCGCCGATAGGAATGCGCCACTTGTGTTTCCCGGTATTCATGTCGGTCGCGACGACGATCGAGTAGGGCGGCTTCATGATCGGCAGCCCCTGAGGCCCGGAGATCGGAGCGCCGCCGCCGCCGCCGTAGTAGTGCATGTTGGTTGTCTTCGGGTCGCCCTTGCGGAGCCCAGCGAACTGCGGTTTCAGGCGCAGCGGCGTGTACAGCATGCCGGTGTCGGGATCCCATGACGCGCCGTTCCAGTTCGGACCGCCGCCCGTGCCGGGGAACAGCCATGTGCCCTTGTTGGTCGGCGTGATCTCGGTCGGTGCGGTGTAGAGCTCACCCTTGGTGTATTGCGACGCGAGCTGTTTGCCCTCCTCGCGCAGCGCAGGCGTGAAGTCGATAAGGTCATCCTCGCTATAGCCTAGCCGCAAAAAGGGCTCCGGCAGGGTTGGGAAGGGCTGGGTCGGCGACGCGCGCTCTCCGGGGATCGGGGATTCTGGGACCTGCCGCTGTTCGATCGGCCAGACGGGGTCGCCCGTCTTGCGATCGAAGACGAAGGTCAACCCCTGCTTGGTCAGAACCGTCACCGCCTTGATGACTTTGCCGTCCTTTTTCACGTCATGCAGGATCGGCGCGGCGGGCAGGTCATAGTCCCAGATGCCGTGCTTCACGATCTGATAATACCAGACCAGCTTGCCGGTTTTTGCATCGAGGCAGACGATGGACTCTCCAAACAGGCCATCGCCCGGGCGCTGCCCGCCATAGAATTCGTTGGTCGGCGTCTCATGTGGGATGTAGAGATAACCGGTCTCCGGGTCGGCGCTCATCATCGCCCATGCTCCGCCCGCGCCCGTGTAAAGGTTGCTGCCCTCCAGCCAGGTCTCCGCGCCAACCTGACCCGGCTTTGCGATGGGATCGAACCGCCAGACCTCCTTGCCGGTCCGGACGTCGTATCCGCGGATATACCCCGGCGCGCTTTCCTTGTTGCGACCGCCACCGACGATGATCTGCGCAACAACGATGTCGCCGACGACAAGCGCTGGCGAGACCGAACTCACATCGGTGACAGGAGTGCCTTCGATCGCACCTTCGCGCAGGTTTATCGTTCCATTCCTGCCAAAGCCGGCGGCCGCCTTGCCCGTCTTCGCATCGACCGCGATGAGGCGGCCGTCGGAGGAATTGTGGAACAGGCGCTTGTCGATGCCATCGGTCCAGTAGGCGAGTGAACGCGCCGCCAGCGACGCGCCACGCCCGCCGATGTCCGCAGGCTGGGGTTCGTAGGTCCACAGTGTCTTGCCGGTGCCGGCGTCGAGCGCCGCCATACCGTGGTTGACCCATGGAATGTAAAGAACGCCATCATCGAGCAGGGGCGTCGACTTGTAGTTGGAGGACGATGCATCGCCCGAGGCGTCCGCCGTCCAGCGCCATGCAATCTTGAGGCGGTTTACCGTCTCCAGGTTGATCTGGTTGAGCGGTGCATAGCGCGTCTGCCCGGCGTCGCCACCCCAGTAGAGCCACTCGGTCGCGTCATAAGCCGCCGCGCTCGAGGTGCCGGCAGCCGATCCCCCGCCAGCCGTCCCGGGCGGCAGGGCGCAGGCAAACGCCAGCGTCAGGGCAAGAACCGATGCGACCGCGCCGCCCGCAAGTTTGCGGTTGAAACTGGACATGCACTCCTCCCGGCGGGCTTGCGCTCTCGTGGCGTCGCCCTGATCTCTCAGCAGCTTTAGCGACCGGGCGTCCGCGCGCAATCCATCCGGACACGCCATTCACGCATGAGCGCGTTCATTCGCTGCAGCGCCATTCCTGCTTGTCTGACAACAACTTGCGCCCGTGTCTGGCGCAGTCGAGGCTGGCGGACGATGGCGTGGGGGCGGGTTTTAGCCGCAGCGAGTGCTGCCGCATTTACGATAGCCAGCGTTTCGGGTCTGAGAGGGTCGCCGGGGCGCGGGTCCAAGCCGGTGAACTCCGGACGGCCGGCGCAGGGCGCCTTCCTCGTCGATTTCAGCAAGGGACACGATGACGAGACCCAGTTGCTCGTCGATCTGGACATCGACACAGAATGGCTTGGCGTTTCCTATTGCGACGAGAATGTGGGTTTTGGCCGGGACGGGATATGCTTGGTGGCCAGGCGAGATCCAACAACAGTCTCGACCCATTCCAGCCCCGAGTTCCACTGTGTCGGCTTTTACGGGTACGGCCGGTACGAAAACGTTATTCGCGCCTCGAATGCGAAGGGCGTCGTGACCGCTTTTTCGTCTACACCGGCGAGGACATGGGCGACCCGCACGACGAAATCGACGTCGAGCTGGTCGGTCGAGATTCAGGCAAGGTTCACGTCAACTCCTTTCGCCATGGAAAGGGTACAGCGAAGGACATCGACCTCGGGTTCGACGCATCGGAGGGGGTGCACCTCTACGCTTTCGAGTGGCTCCCTGGCTCCATCACACGGTTTGTAAATGGCGTTCAGGTTCGCCGGATTGCGGCGCCCGACGCCGAGATCCCAACCACCACCCGCCGGGTGATGGCCAGTGTGCGGGTCGCTAACCGGACGTCCGTGGATTGGGTCGGCGAGGCGGAGTTTGTTCCAACATCCGCCATTAACCCTGCCAGCGTCTGATTCGGGTCGACATGACGACTTGGCCGCCCAGTATGGTTTATGATGAGAAATTACAGCAGGAGAGGTCATGTCCCAGATCAGGGTTGCTTGCGTGCAGATGCGGTCCGGAACGGACGTGTCGGAGAATATCCACGCGGCCGATGCACTGATCCGTGAGGCGGCGCGCGGCGGCGCCGATCTGATCGCAACGCCTGAGATGACGACCCTGCTTGATCGCGTACCAGGCGCCTCCTGGGAGAAGTCAACGGACGAAGCGGGTGATCCGGGGCTCGCCCATTTCAGGGCGCTGGCGAGGGAGCTGGGCCGAACGTTGCTGATCGGCTCGTTGGCGATCAGGGCGGACGCCGGCAAGTGCGCCAATCGCAGCTTTCTCATCCGTCCAGATGGCGAGGTGGCTGCGCGCTACGACAAGATCCACATGTTCGACGTGCAGCTGAACGCCAGCAACCTCTATCGCGAGTCCGATAGCTACGTAGCTGGCGGGGCGGCCATCGTCGCCCATCTTCCGGCGGCGAAGCTCGGCATGTCGGTCTGCTATGATGTGCGCTTCCCTGAGCTGTTTCGGCAGCTCGCCATGGCGGGTGCACAGATCATCGCCGTGCCGGCAGCCTTCACGCGCATCACGGGCGAGGCGCACTGGCATATCCTCCTGCGCGCCCGTGCGATCGAGACGGGGTGCTTCGTCATCGCCCCCGCGCAGGCGGGCAAGCATCAGGATAGCCGCGAGACCTATGGGCATTCGTTGATAGTCGATCCATGGGGCGAGATACTCGCCGAGGGTGGAACCGAACCCGGCGTGATCTCCGCCACGCTCGATCTTGCAAAGGTGGATGAGGTGCGCGGCAAGATACCCTCGCTCAGCCATGTTCGGCCGTTCCGGGCCCCCGCATGAATCCGATTTATGCATCGATCGGAGACACGATCTTCGATCTCATGTCGGCCCTCGCGCGCGAGACGGACGCAGTCAATCTTGGCCAAGGATTTCCGGAATGGGATGGGCCTGAAGATGTTCGTCGCCGTGCAGCCGATGCGCTGATCAACGGGCCGAACCAGTATCCAGCGATGCGCGGCCTGCCAAAGTTGCGTGAGGCAGTGGCCGAACACTACGGACGGCTGCAGGGCGTGACCCTCGACTGGCAGAGCGAAGTGACGATTACATCCGGCGCGACCGAGGCGCTGGCTGCGGCGCTGCTAGCCGTGCTGTCGCCGGGCGACGAGGTCGTGCTGTTCGAGCCTATGTATGATAGCTATCTGCCAATGCTGCGCCGAGCCGGGGCCACGGCGCGCTTCGTCAGGCTTCAGCCGCCGGACTGGCGGATTGATCGAGACGCACTGGCCGCAGCCTTCACGGACAAGACACGAGCTGTTGTGCTGAACACGCCGCTCAACCCATCGGCCAGCCTGATCAACGCGGAAGATCTCGCGCTTGTCGCCGAACAGTGCGTGACGCATGATTGCGTCGCCATCTCCGACGAGGTTTGGGAACATTGTGTGTTCAATGGCGCACGTCACGTCTCCATGCTTTCCGTGCCCGGCATGCGCGAGCGGACGATCAAGATCGGCTCTGCGGGCAAGATTTTCGAGATGACCGGCTGGAAGGTCGGCTTTGCCTGCGCCGCTTCGCCGCTGACCCAGGCGTTTGCGAGGGCGCATCAATTCCTGACCTTCACCACCCCGCCCCATCTTCAGGAGGCTGTCGCCTTCGGGCTCAGCAAACCCGCCATGCATTTCGACGCAATGCGCCAGAGGCTTGCACGCGCGAGGGACAGGCTCGCTCAGGCGCTCGTCCAGGAAGGCTTCGTGACCCTGCCGGCTGCGGGCACGTACTTCATGGCGATCGACCTTGCCGCTTCCGGCATCCATCTCAGCGACACGAGGTTTGCAACCCGCGCTGTCAAAGAGGCTGGGGTGGCAACGATCCCGTTCTCCGCATTCTACGAAACACCGCCGGACCGCGGACTCGTGCGGCTGTGCTTTGCGAAGTCGGACGACACGCTGGACAGGGGCGTCGAGGCGCTGGCCAAGGCGCGACGCTTGCTGGGCTGAGCCAGAAAGTGCTTGCACTTCGCGCGCGGCCCGCTTCGATGCTCACAAGGGAGAGTGTGATGGCATCGATCAGGATCACCGCGCGGCTGATCGCGAAGGGCGAGCGGGCGTTCGGGCCGGGAAAGGCCGACCTGCTGGAGCGGATCGCGGCCGAGGGATCTATTTCCAAGGCCGCCAAGTCGATGGAGATGAGTTATTCGCGCGCATGGCAGCTGGTGGATGCGATGAATCAGGCCTTTCGGCAGCCGCTCGTCGAGTCCACCGCAGGCGGCAGGAGGGGCGGCGGCGCCGTGCTGACCCGCATGGGTGAGGAAGTGTTGGCCCTGTTTCGGCGCATGGAGGGGAAGCTGAAGGGGGAGGCCGATGGATTTTTCGCTGAGTTCGAGAAACGATTGAAATAGCGTGCTTGCGAAGGTGTGCGCAGCACCCCATTGATTTCTGAGAACTGGAGGAGTGATGGCGACCTGAACGGACGGAATGGATCTCGGGCATGCGGTCGCTCTGTTTGCTGCGGGCGTCTTTGCCGTGCCGCCACTCCGCAAGCTCGGGCTGGGCGCCGTCCTCGGCTATCTCGCGGCCGGCGTCAGCGTTGGACCATTCGGTCTCAACCTGTTTGATGATCCGGAAGCGATCATCCACGTCGCTGAACTCGGCATGGTCACGTTCCTGTTCCTGATCGGACTCGAAATGCGCCCGGCCAAGCTGTGGGCGATGCGGCGGGACATCTTCGGCCTTGAGGTCGTGCAGGTGCTGGCTTGCGGCGCGCTGCTGTCAGGCGTCGGGATTGCTTACGGCTTGCCGCCAGCCGCCGCAGTGCTCGTGGCGATGGGCTTCGTGGTGTCGTCAATAGCGGTCATCATGAAGATGATGGATGATCGCGGTGACACGGCCTTTCCAAGTGGTCAGCGCTCAGTTGCGATCCTGCAACGCGAAGACCTCGCCTTTCCCCAGCTTGCCCTGGTTGGGCTGCTTGCGACTCTGTCGCCAGCGGTGGCTGCGGTCCAGGTGACGCAACCCTGGTGGCAGGCGCCGCTGGTCGCCGTCGGCGCGGCGGCTGTCGTTTTCGCTGAAGGCAAGTGGCCAATGAACCCGATGTTCAGCGTGCTTGCCGCATCCGGCGCGCGTGAGGTCATGACCGCGGCTGCGCTGCTGGTGGTGCTGGGCGCTGCCGTGTTCATGGACTGGGCTGGCCTGTCGATGGGCGTGGTCGCCTTTCTTGCGGCTGCGCTGCTGTCCGAGTCGACATTCAGTTACCAGTTTGAGGCTGACGTCGAACCTTTCCGCAGCATCCTGCTTGGGCTGTTCTTCCTCGGCGCCGGCATGTCGCTGGATCTGCTGCTGGTCTGGAACCAGTTGCAGGTGATCATCGGCGGCGTACGCGTGTTCATGCTGGTCAAATCGATTATCATCTACACGGTCGCGCATACTTTCAGGGTAAAGCATCGCGAGGCTTTGCGCCGCGCGGTGCTGTCCGCCGTGGGCGCGAGTTTGCGTTCGTACTCTATTCGGAGGCCCTACGCGCCGGCATGCTGGAAGGCGGAATCACGGCGAGCATGATGGCGATCGTTATCCTCTCAAAGGCGTGGACGTCGCTGGCCGTGATTCTGCTGGAGGAGCTCCTGCCTGCAGAAAAGCAATCCATGGACGGCATCGAGAGCGCCAGCGATCTGCACGGCCGCGTGCTGGACGTTGGCTCCGGCAGGTTCGCGCAGTTCGTGTCTCAGGCCCTGCTGACCAAGGGTATCGACGTATCGATCATCGAGGTCGACGTGCAGATGATACGCGCCGTGGGACAGCTCGGCTTCACGGTCTAATACGGCGACGGCACGCGGGTTGATGTGCTCCATGCCTCAGGCGCAGAGCGGGCTGAGGCAATCCTGGTCTGTGTCGACAAGCAGGAAGCCGCCGACAAGATTGTCGAGCTGGCGAAAGCGGTGTTCCCGCACGCCAAGCTGTACGTACGTGCCTGCGACCGCGGACATGCGCTGCGGCTGATCAGTTCCGGTGTCGACGACCAGTCGCGCGAAGTTCTGGAATTTGCGTTCGTCTTCGGGCGAAAGGTGCTCGTCGATCTCCGTGTCGATGAAGACGAAGTTGACGACATCCTCCCTGATGTGCGGTAGCGCGATCAACACAGCCGCGAAATGCAGACGGCAGGCGGGTTGCGTGCGGGCCTGTCGCTTATGCGCAGCAATGTCGCCACGACCAAACCGGCCCCGCTGATCGTCCCACGTTGCGAAGGCGAGGCGCTGAACAAGGAGGCCGCAGAGGCCATCGGAGTGCGCGATTAGCCGCGCGGGCAGCTTGACCCGCTGCGGGATGGACGGCATCGGGGGCGGATGACGACGTCTTCTGCACTTGTGTTGTTTTCGGGCGGACAGGATTCTGCCGTCTGCCTGGCATGGGCGCTGTCGCGCTATGAGCGTGTCGAGACGGTCGGGTTTGACTATCGGCAGCGCCATCGGGTGGAACTGGGTTGCCGGGGCGTGTTCCTTTCGAAGGTGCGTGAGCAGTTTCCGGTCTGGGCGGCGAAGCTCGGAGAGGACCGCGTTCTCGATCTCGGCGTGCTGGGCGAGGTGTCGGACACAGCCCTGACGCGCGAGCAGGCGATCGGATTTTCCAAGAGCGGCCTGCCGTCAACCTTCGTGCCGGGACGCAATCTCGTATTCCTGACATTCGCTGGCGCCGTGGCCTACCGGCGCGGGCTGACTGCGCTGGTCGGCGGCATGTGCGAGACGGACTATTCTGGATATCCTGATTGCCGCCGCGCGACTATGGAAGCGATGGCGAACGCGATGACGCTGGGTATGGATCGGCCGACGCCTGTTGAGACCCCGCTGATGTATCTCGACAAGGCGCAGACGTGGGCGCTGGGTGAAGATCTGGGCGGCCAAGCGCTGGTTGATCTCATCGTTGAAGCGACCCACACCTGTTATCTTGGCGACCGCTCGCAACGTCACGACTGGGGCTATGGTTGCGGGACGTGCCCTGCTTGCGACCTCCGCGCGAAGGGTTGGGCGAAGTGGCGGGCAGGGCAATGACCTATTCGGTCAAGGAATGCTTCTACACGCTGCAGGGCGAGGGCGCGCACACGGGCCGTGCGGCGGTCTTCCTGCGCTTCGCCGGATGCAATCTGTGGAGCGGTCTGGAGCGTGATCGCGCAAGCGCCGTTTGCAGGTTTTGTGATACGGACTTTGTCGGCGTCGACGGCGATGGCGGCGGAAAGTTTGCGTCACCCAACGCTGTGGCCGCGTATGTTGCGGCGAAGTGGGGCGGGGCTAGCGGCAAGCGCTATGTGGTATGCACCGGCGGTGAGCCATTGCTGCAGCTGGACGAGGCCCTGGTTGTTGCATTGCATGAGCACGGGTTCGAAGTGGCGGTCGAGACCAATGGCACGATCGCGGCACCGCCATCGCTCGACTGGGTCTGCGTGTCGCCCAAGTCGGCCGCGCAGCTGGAGCAGGTGTCAGGTGACGAGCTGAAACTCGTCTATCCGCAGGCCGAAGCTCCACCCGAAAAGTTTGCAGCGCTCAACTTTCGCAATTTCTTCCTGCAGCCGATGGATGGGCCGGCGCGCGAGGCGAACACGGCGGCATGCATTGCTTACTGTCTCGTGCATCCGCAGTGGCGGCTGAGTTTGCAGACACACAAGGTGACGGGGATTCCGTGAGACTAGAAAGCCGGCCCTTGCGGCGCGGCGCTCTCGCGTCGGAAGGCGGGACAGACTAGGACAGCTTGTCCGCAAAGCGGCGTGAGAAGCGATCGAAGGCGGTACGCGCGTCGGTCCATGTCGTGGAGCCGAGCGTGTTGGAGAGGTCGCTCTCATACCAGTCATAGTCGAGCGTGCCGATCTCCTTGCCCGCCGCGTCGTAGGCGACCCCTGTGACGCGGGCGCCGCCGAGGCTAATCGAGCGTATCGGGTCGAGCCCGGGCTTGCTGGAGACCTGCTCGAATGTCGGCCGGTTGGGCTTGGCGTCCTCGATCGTCACAACGACGCGCGCGGCGTTGATTCCGCGGCTGTTGAAGATCTTGCTTACCTTGTTGGTCAAGGCCTCTGTGAGGACCCGGGTCTCGCGTGCGCCGATGTCATCGTCGAGCTTCTTCTGGAATTCAGGTGAAACCTTCGCCTCGACGGTGAGCGCGGCGGCTGGCGCCGCCAGGAGAATGGCGGCGAAGGCGGACGCGGCGAGAGTGGCGATACGCATGTTGTGCTCCCTGTAGTCCGGTTGCCTTGAAAGCCTGGGTCCTTCCCGGGTCCGCATCGTCGGCACGGCGCGGCGCGGCACGAGAAGGAGAATGATCCTAACATGAAAGTGGGATGAACAGCAGCAATATGGAAGGGGCGCTATTGTGGTTTTGAAGCTTGCTGCTGCTTGCGCAGCTCCTCATTGTCCTTCTTGAGCCGGTCGATCTCCTGCTGCTGTCGTTCATCTTCGTCAGTGGTCACGAGGTCGATCGCTGCACCGCCGACCGCGCCGACCGCAGCTCCTGTCACCCCGATCGCAACGCCGGCGACATCGGCCACCAGACAGCCCTGCAGCACGGGTGCGGAAGCGAGCAGCGTCGCGACAATCATGGCTCTTTTCATGGAGTCGATTCCCCTACAGGCCCGGACTGAGGCAATGTTAGCGCAGGCCGGGCCAGAGGAGAATGGCGGAGGACAGGAGCGCCCCGTCACAGCGTATCGGTTAACACGATCTCGGCAGGTCCCTCGATCGCACTGAAGACGATACGGTTCGAGCCGGTGACGGCGACGCCATCGCGCGCCTTGGCGTGATTGCCCTCCACTTCGATCACGCCTGTCGCGGCGACCGCATAGACATGGCGCTCGGGGCTGGTTTCCCATACGACTTCCTGGCCTGCCTCCAGCGTTACGCCAGCGACGCGAGCGTCGGCCTGAATGCCAAGCGCGCCTTCATCGCCCTTGCCCGACGCCAGGATGGACCATGCGCCGGTTCGGTCCGACTTCGGGAACTGACGCGCGCCCCAGCTGGGTTTCTGGCCGTGACGGTCCGGCTCGATCCAGATCTGGAAGATCGTCGTGGTCTCGTCCTCGAGATTGTACTCCGCATGGCGCACGCCCGTGCCCGCCGACATGACCTGTACGTCGCCGGCGGCGGTGCGACCTTTGTTACCCATCGAATCCTGGTGGGTGATCGCGCCTGTGCGGACATAGGTGATGATCTCCATGTCGCGGTGTGGGTGCGGCGGGAAGCCGGACTTGGGAGCGATCATGTCGTCATTCCAGACGCGGAGCCTCCCCCAGCTCATGCGCTTGGGGTCGTGGTATTCCGCGAACGAAAAGTGGTGGTGGGCGTCGAGCCAGCCATGGTTGGCGCCGCCAAGGGTCGCGAAAGGACGGACTTCGATCATTTGCGAACTCCTCGGATACTGCGTTGGCGGATTGATAGTTGCATATGCAACCAGTTTCAAGGGTTTGGTCCGGCCGGCTGTTCAGCGGGACTTGGTTAGCGGGAATTAGGAATGAGGCAATTCCTGACGAATCCAGGAATGGCCGAATTCCTAATGCTGGTAAAGAATTTGGGTGGTCGACGCGACCCCGAACGCCGGCCGCAAAAAAGCCCCCGGCGGAGGGCCGGGGGCTCTGGATCGGTGGCGGTTTGCCTAGCGGAGCGGCGAGTAGTCGGTCGGGGTCAGCTGGACCGAGACCACGCCGCCCGGGGTCTTGAGCAGCTGGCCGCCGACCTGGCTTTCGGCGGAGACTTTCTTCCACTCCTCGTCGGCGCCGAAGGCTTGCCACATCGTGGTGCGGGCTGCGGGCGTCGGATAGGCCATCAGATACATCATCTTGTCGGTCTGTGCCGGCTGGTCAGCGACGGGGCGCCAGTAGAGGTAGTTCGTCATGCCGATGCGCGAGAAGATGCGCATCGTGTGATCGCGGAAGCGTGCGTGGATGTTCTCGAGCTTGCCCGGGTTCGCCGTGTAGGTACGATACTCGAAATGCCGCGCCACAGGAGACGCCGTGAGGTTCAGCTTCGGCGAGTACTCTGCTGGGCTGAAGAAGATGTTCTGGATGCCGCCCGTGGCCGTGAGCGATCCCTCCTTCTGGCTCTCCGCATAGACCTTCTGCCAATCCGGATCCTGCGCGAAAGCGGACCAGGCGGCGTCACGCGCGGCGCGGTCTTTGTAGCCCATGATGTAGAACAGGCGGTCATCGGCCGGTGCGCCCGGCGCGGTGTAGACGTGAAAGAAAGCAACCGGCGTCATCCCATGCTTCTTGAACAGGCCGATCGTGTGGTCGCGGAAGCGCGCATCGAGCTCCGCCTTCTTGCCGGGAGCGGCGGTGTAGATCCGCATCTCATACAGGCCGACGGCGGACTGCTGCGGCTCCCCCGTCATGTTCCCCATGCTTGCGCAGGCGGACGCAAAGAGTGTCGATGCAGCTGCGAGCGCGAGGGCGGCGCGGCGAAAGAGGCTTGAACGAGGGCGTGTTGCAGCGAGCGTGGTCATGTTTCCTGCCTGATGGTTTCAGCCGGTCTCTCCGGCTTTGACCCTGAACTAGCGCAGTAATGGTCGGAGCAACAGGGCATGCACGCACTCGTCAGTGGGCACGTTCACACAAAAACAAGCGCATCTATTCGCATGATGCCGTAGGTCGTGCTCTGGTGCAGGTGCGAAATGCGGCCGGTGCCAGAGCCCAGCATGACGTAAAGCGGCAGAAGGTGCTCTTCGGTTGGGTGGTTGTCGGCCGCTTCCGGGGCCCGCGTTCGATAGTTCAAAAGGTCATCGATGCGACCTTCGCGCAGGGCTGACGCCACCCAGTCAGCGAAGCTCCGCACCCAGTCCGGTTCGGGCGCATCAATGTTGCCGCCAGATAGGCGGAAGCTCGACAGGTCATGCGTAAAGCTGCCTGAGCAGAGGATCAGCACGCCTTACTCGCGGAGTAGCGCCAGTATCTGGCCAAGCCGGAAATGGTGCTCTTGCCCGAGCCGGGTGTGCACCGAAAGCTGCGGCACGGGCACGTCCGCATCTGACCAGGCCACGATCAGCGGCACCCATGCGCCATGGTCCAGGCCGTGGCGCATGGGCACCGTTGTCGTGGCTTTGCAGCACGCACCAGGGATGCCAAACCGTTTCCTCTTCGCAACATCGCGAGGGCCGCGCGATGCGAATTGCGACTGCTTCGTGATCGGCCCTTTTGCGGCTTTCGGTTGAGGATCGAGATCATGGGCGTAGCCTTCGATTGTCCGGGGAGCTCAAGCGGCTCCGGGGACGCGAGACGGCATTCCGTGAGCGACGTGTCTCGAACGAAGTCTGGTCGTAGCACTGCGCCAGCGGGCGCGGTGAAACACAAGGAGAGACGCATGGAGGCTCCACCTGCTTAGCGACCCGGGCTCCACCGCATCGGCGGAGCCCCGGCTCAATCGAAAGCGCTCCTGGCCAGGACGTTTCGAGTCGTCATCAGCATAGGCAAAATTCAGAACAACACATGCCGGCCGTAAACGGCCTGCTTAGATAGCCGCTCTCTTGAGTGGTGAAGGCGAAAGCCTGAAGAGCCTCGTGTCCGTCGGATGCGGGACTCTTTGCTTTTCCAGGGATGGACCAATCGGCGCTAGTCATTTGCGCGCGGCTGCTTGAAAATGCCGCCGAATCATTCTCCGGGACACACCTCATGCTCACCGTTCACCATCTCAATGAATCACGTTCGCAGCGTATCCTGTGGCTGCTGGAGGAGTTGGAGCATCCGTATGAGCTGAAGATCTATCAGCGCGATACGCAGACGCGTCTGGCGCCGCCGGAGCTGAAGGCGGTCAGTGCGCTGGGTAAGAGTCCGGTGATCACCGAGGGCGATGCGACGATCATCGAGACCGGCGCGGTCATCGACTATGTTATCCGCCATCACGGTCGCGGACGCATGCAGCCGGACATGTCGACGCCGGACTATGACAGCTACGTCCAGTGGCTCCACTATGGCGAAGGCTCGGCGATGTTGCCGCTGATGCTCCGGCTCTATGTGGGGCGGCTGAAGGAGGCGGGAGCCCCGCTTGAGCCGCGCATTTCGAGCGAGACGGCAAACCATCTGAGCTTCATCGAGGGGCATCTGGCCGGACGCCAGTTCTTCGTCGGCGACAGTCTGACGGGCGCGGATGTGCAGATGAGCTTTGTCGCCGAAGTGGCGCGGGCGCAAGGCGCGCTATCGTCTTATCCGAACTTCAACTCGTGGCTCGACCGCATTCATGCTCGGCCGGCATGGAAGCGCGCCATCGCAAAGGGCGGCGAATACGCGCTGGGCCGCTGACTACTCCAGCGTGGCGATCTGCTTGCGGATTTCAGCGACGCCGCGGATCACCGGCTTGATGCCGTCGTCGGGCGTTGCAGACAGCGCCCCGCGGTACGCCTCTATGGTGAGATCTGGCCCCACGAGAAGATAGGCCGGGGATGTGGGCGGTGCGAGCTTAGTCAGAATCATGCCGCTGTCTTGCGCAGTCGGCCAGGGCGGCGCGGGTTCCGGCGCGGTTCCAGCAGCGTGGATAACCAGAACATCGAGGTCAGGATCCTGGTCTGCTGCTGAAATAAGCGCTGACGTGAAGCTGCCTTCGTCGGCAGGTGGCGGGCTGGACCACAGGCCGAGGATCGTCCAGTGACCACGCAGAGAACCGGCGTCGAACGCTGATCCGTCGGCGGTCGCGCCCGTCATTGCGGCGATCGGCGTTTTGATCTTCGCATAGGCCGTCTCGTCAATTTCCCATCCGTCAATCGCAGGTGACGGAGTTGGTGCGACGACGATGGCAGTTTCTTGCGTCACAACACCCGTATCAGGTTCAGGTTGACCGCAGGCGGCGACTGCGAGCCAGGCTACCGCAGGTGTTATCGAGCGCATGACCAATCTCCTGCTCGGAGGCTCAGGAAAAAACCAGGCAGATGAAGGGCACAACACCGAACGCAAAACGGCCCGGTGTTTCCACCGGGCCGTCGTCTATTCGATCGTCCGTCGAACTCAGTTGTAGATCTCGAACAGGCCCGCCGCGCCCTGGCCGCCCCCGATGCACATGGTGACGACGCCGTACTTGGCCTTGCGGCGTTTGCCTTCGAGCAGGAGATGGCCGGCGCAACGAGCGCCAGTGACGCCGTAGGGGTGGCCGATTGAGATCGACCCGCCATTGACGTTATACTTCGCAGGATCGATGCCGAGCTTGTCGCGCGAATAGAGGCACTGCGAGGCAAAGGCCTCGTTCAGTTCCCAGAGATCGATGTCGTCGACCTTGAGGCCATGACGCGCGAGCAGGCGCGGAACGGCGAACACGGGGCCAATGCCCATCTCGTCCGGCTCGCAGCCGGCGACAGCAAAGCCGCGGAAGGCGCCGAGCGGGGAGAGACCGCGCCGGGCGGCTTCCTTGGCTTCCATCAGCACGAGGGCCGCACCGCCGTCCGAGAACTGCGAAGCGTTGCCGGCGGTGACGTACTTGCCTTCCTGAATCTTCTGGCCGCCCTTGAACACGGGTGGCAGTTTCTGCAGGTCGGCCAGCGTCGTCTGAGGGCGGTTGCAATCGTCGCGCGTAACTTCGCCATCCTGAATGGTGACTTCGCCCGTCTCTTTGTTGGTGACGGCATACTTGGTCTTCATAGGGACGATTTCGTCCTTGTAGAGACCAGCGGCCTGCGCCGCGGCGGTGCGCTGCTGCGACTGCAGGGCGTACTCGTCCTGGTATTCGCGGCTGACGCCGTAGCGCTCGGCGACGATCTCGGCGGTCTCGATCATCGTCATGTAAATGGCGGGAATCTTCGCTAGCAGTTTTTCGTCCAGCGCACGGTTGCGGCCATCCGCAGCTGCGGGGGCGCGGGGTCCAAACTGCACCAGCGAAATCGACTCGACGCCGCCGCCGACCATGATGTCAGCGCCGTCGTGGATCTGGTGTGCGGCGAGAGCGATGGCGTTCAGGCCGGAGGAGCAGAAGCGGTTGATCGTCCCGCCCGCCACAGACACCGGCATGTCAGCCCAGAGCGCGGCCTGACGCGCGATGTTCCCGCCAGTTGCGCCCTCAGGGTTGGCGCAGCCGAGATAGACATCTTCCACTTCCTTGGGGTCGAGCTTGGCGCGTTCGACAGCGTGCTTGATCGCATGCCCGCCAAGCGCCGCGCCATGGGTCATGTTGAACCCGCCTCGAACAGATTTCGCGAGCCCCGTCCGGGCTGTCGAAACGATCACTGCCTCACGCATCAAAAATCCTCCGTACGTATCTGTTTGCAGGTAGCTTAAGCGACAGATTTTGCCGGATTGCAACAACACGCGTCCGGTTGCCTGAAGCGGCCGGGAGCGAGTCGTCGCGGGAAGGTGGTTCGGAGCGGTGTCAGCCGCCTTCTTTGGGTGTCGTGCGCAAGTTCACGGACCGTTTCGAGCTGCGTCCCGAGCAAGATCGTGTCAGTGAAATTGCGTCAGGCCATCGGGGCCGGGGCGATGGCCTGGAAGATCCAGATTAACGGCAAAAAGAGTTGCCCGTCACCAGCAGGCCGAGATTGTCCTGCTGAACGCGCCATAACACGCAATCGACTATCTCCCACAAGTAACACAGGTGAATAACGGTGGGAGGGGCCGCCTCATGACGGGTCTTCATTGCAGGGGACACGCGGCCGTGTTTCCCAAGTTATCGGGCACGTTTGTCGTGGCGTTCCGGAATGCGTAAGCTCCGCGGATGACGCCTGATCTGATCCACCTCAAGACCCGCGCTGTTCCGTCCTCAGCGGAGGCACATGCGCGCAAGCGTGGCTATCGGCAGGATGCGCCGATTGCCGGCGGCAGCGACGTGGCTAACGAGCCTTGCGTCGACGCGACGAGCATCGGGCTCGCGGGTGTCAACCACTACAACACACCGTTCAACCCTCCTTATCATGAGCTCATACCGGGCTCGATCGCAGGGCTCTTCATCCGCCAGTCGGTGGCTGAGAAGCTGCTCGCCGTAAACGCGCGCCTTGCGAACGCGGGGCTGGAAATCTACATGTTCGACGCGTGGCGGCCGCAGGCTGTGCAGCGCCACTTTCACGACGTCTGGTTTCCGGCCTGGCTCCGTCAGCGTGCGCCGCATCTCGACGGGCAGGAGCTCATCGATGAGGTGGAGAAGTACTGGGCCGCGCCAAGCGCCGGCGACGCATCGCCATCGCCGCATTCAACCGGCGGCGCCGTCGACCTCACCCTTCGCTTCAAGGTCACCGGCCAGCCCCTCTTCATGGGCGGCCTATTCGATGATGTGACTGAGATTGCGTGGACAGATGCCTTTGAGCAGAAGCCGATTGTATCAATCTCGGATGAAGAGGCGCGCGCCAATCGCCGGCTTCTATATTGGGTGATGGCCGAGGCGGGCTTCGCGAACAACCCGACCGAGTGGTGGCACTATTCCTGGGGCGACCAAATGTGGGCCAAACTTTGCGGCGAGCCTGCAGCTGTTTTTGGCGCCTGTGACCCGACGGATTCCGCCGGGAACTCGCAGCCTTAAGACCCCGGCAACCTTAGCCCCGCACTATCCCTTCAACGTCGGTAGTGGAGTCCGGATGCTGAATGCGTTCATAAACGAGGTGTCCAAGGTCGCCGGTCTCACGCACGCGAAGGCCGAGGCCGCCATCGGCATTGTGCTGAATGCGGCCGAGCGACAAGGTGCCCCCATCGCAGACGAATTCTTCGAGCGCATTCCCGACGCCCGGACGCTGGCCGCAACCATGGGCGGCCAGATCGGCGCGCCTACCGGCGTTCTGGCCCGCCTCATCGAGCGCACGCCCGGGGGGCGCATGGCCGTCGTCGAGCGCCTCATGGTCGACCTGCATGCTGTCGGGCTTGGTCCAACCGAAATCGGCCGGCTGTTTCCTGCGATCGGCAAGTTTTCCCAATTCGCGTTTGGCGTTTCCGGTGTTGGCCACCTCGGCGACATCTTCGGCGCGCTGAACGCTCCAGCCAGTGCAGTGCGTAGCGTAGCCTGATCTCCCTGTAGCGTACCAACCTGTCGGGCGGTCCTGTCGGGCTGCCCGTTTTATCGTGAGCGCCACATAATCAACGGGTTACGCGCGCTCACGACCCTCTCAAAGCAACAGGCAGGAAAAACTGCAGCGAATGGGAACCGCTTCTGGCGGATCGCATTTTTCCGTCGTGCTTCCCGACGGTGACGGTCTTTTCCGTCCCCCCGCCCCCCCCCGAGACCCCCTCGCCGGGAAGTCGCTTACGCTGTGGTCGGTGGATTGGATTGCCCGCTTCACAGCGGACATTTCTGTATCTAGGCCTGCGCGATGGCCAGTGAAGATCGAACAGTTTCCACGCTCTCTCCCGAGCGCCTCGGCGGGCCCGGCGCGCCTGATCCTCAGGAATGTTCGGCACATGCAATGGCGGTGTTGGCCGAAGCAGCCGGAACAGACATGCGGCTGACCTCCCTCGCGCTGGATGTGACATCGCATGAACTTGGACACGGCGACGTTTCCTGCGCGCTCCGCGTGGACAAGCGCGCGCGTTCCATCGTGTTTGCATCGATCGAGGCCCGGTCCGACGGTCGGCTGGTCTATTCGGCCCAGGGCCTGTTCCGCCGCACCCTTTAGATCGTGCCGTCCCGCAGTGCCAGCAGGTCAGGAAAGGCTGCGCCCCGCTTCTCCGCCTTTGCGACGAATGCCTCGCGCATATGCGTGCCCGAAAGCATCGCGGCATTCCACACGCCGATATAGTCCAGCCCGTCCGCAATCGTGTGATCGCGCGCGTAGTTGATCATCGCCTTTGAGCCGGTCACGGCGAGTGGGTTCTTTGACGCGATCTCGCGGGCCAGCACCAGCGCATGATCGAGCATCGCCTCCTGCGTGTCGAACACCTCGTTGACGAGCCCAAGGTCGCGCGCGCGCGTCGCGGGCAGCCGCTCGCCCGTATACGAGATCTGCCGCACCCAGCCCTCAGGCAGAAGCTTGCACAGGCGGGGGAAGGTGCCGACGTCGGCCGTCATGCCGATATTGATTTCCTGGATGCAAAAGAACGCGTCCTTCGTTGCCAACCGGATATCGCAGGCCGAAATCATGTCGACCCCTGCGCCGATGCAGCCGCCCTGAACGCAGACGATCACAGGCATGCGTGCCTGATCGAGGCAGGTGAACGCATCCTGCAACGCCGAAAGATCAGCACGGAACTTCTCCGCGCGCAGATGCGGGTCGCGTGCCTCGCTGGTGATACCTTCCGGCTTGGTGAAAACCGCAAGGTCCATGCCGGCGGTGAAATGCTTGCCCGACGACGATACCACAATGCAGCGCGCCCGAGCGTTACGGTCGATATCCTTCACGATCGCCGGCAGCTCGATCCAGGCTTCCGGGGTGAATGTATTCAGCCTTTCAGGGCGAGAGAACCGGATATGGGCGACCCGATCAGTGATCGAGACCTCGAAGCAGGAGTGCTGTCCTGACATGATTTGCATCCCTCGATTGCGTTTCTGCCCCCAGCCTAGCCAACCAGAGCCAGCAGCGCGACCCGTTTGACGCGGCCCCCCTTTACCTGTCCTATCCGACCGGTTGGCGCCGCGGGAGGCAGCATGCACGCCGGAAGAGCTGTATTGGTGCTCGCGCTGTGCGTGGCGCTGGCGACCTCTGCGCCGGTGCGCGCGCAGGATCTTGGCAAGATCGCCTCCGACATCCTCCACAGGTCCATGCCCGGCGATAACGGCAATCTGACCAAGGGTGACGTTACGGCCGGTCTCAAGGAAGCTCTGTCAGTCGCCGGCGGACTGGCGACCAGGCGCCTTTCTGCGGTGAACGGGTATATGGGCGATCCCGCTGTCCGTATTCCACTGCCTGGTGTGCTGGGGCAGGCGCACAAGCGGCTCTCCCCATTCGGCATGGCGGGGCCGCTGGATGATCTGCAGCGGCGGGTTAACCGCGCTGCGGAGGCTGCCGCGCCCGCCGCCGGCAAGATGGTTGCCGACGCCGTCAGGTCGATGACGTTCGACGACGCCATGACCATCCTGCGCGGCGGGGATTCAGCCGCAACGATATTGCTACGCCAGAAGACCGAGGTGAGCCTCCGGCAGGCGATCCGTCCCCAGTTTATGCAAGCCTTGCAATCCGCTGGCGCGCTCAGCGCCCTCGATGCGGCTGTGGCAAGATACGGCGCGGGCATCGTGAAGACCGACACAAAGACCTGGCTCGCCGAGGAGGCGACGATTGGTGCGCTGAACGGATTGTTCTATTACCTCGCCCGCGAAGAGCAGGCGATTCGCCGCGACCCCGTGAAGCGGACAAGCGATCTTCTGCGCAAGGTGTTTGGAGGTTAGACGCGCTGCATGCGCAGGTTTCGTGTAGAGTTGAAGGACGGGGAAGCATCGGGGATCGCCTTTGGCGATCCTGTGCGACCAATCGATGTGCTCTTCCTGCATGCGACCGGCTTCAACGCAATCACCTACCAGTCCATCCTTGAGCCGCTTGGCGGCCAGATGCACGCCGCCGCCATCGACTTGCGCGGCCACGGGCGCTCACGCCTCCCGGCCAATCCGCGGCGGATGAAGTCCTGGGCAAAGTTTCGCGACGATGTGATCCAGTTGCTCGAGAAGACCGCGCCGGATGGCGCAGTGCTCGGCGGCCATTCGATGGGCGGCACGGTCGCCCTGCTGGTCGCGGGCAAGCGGCCAGATCTCGTGAGGGGCCTCGTCCTCGTCGACCCTGTCCTGATGCGGAGAAGCGTCTACAGGGCGTACAATTCTCCGATCCTCAACATGTTCATCCAGAAACACGCACTGGCGAAGCAGGCGCTCAGGCGCCGCCGCGACTTCGGATCACCCAGTGAGGCCGCCGAGGCTTTGCGTGGCCGTGGTGCATTCAAGACGTGGCGCTCGCCCTTCCTCGACGACTATGTGGTCGACGGCGTGCTGCGTCAGGACGACGGCACATTCCAGCTTGCCTGCCCCCCCGAATGGGAATCCGCCGTGTTCGCGGCGCACCGCTACCGGCCATGGGCCGCACTGCGCCGTCTGCGCAAGAAGCGCATCCCCTTCATCCTGCTGCAGGCGGAGAAGGGATCCACTACGGTCCCCGACGCCGACGGTCGTGTCCACGCGATCCGACCCGACGCCGCCGTCACGCGCGTCCCCGGCACCACGCACTTCATACCGATGGAGCGCCCATACGTCGTCCGCGACGCGCTCAAGATGCTCTACGAGTCCATGATCGAAGGCCACCAGCTTATCGACTATGTCGGCGCCGTGCGCCGCACCATCGACGACAGCATCGGGATTATGGGTTGAGGCGCGGTACGCGTAGCGCTTGATCTGGTCCGGGGGACCAGATCAAGCGCCGGACGCCGGAGCGCAAGCGACGGCCGGGCGATTCTAGTCCTCCAACACCCCCGCCTTTACCCAGGCCGCTTTCGGCCAGCGGTTGTGCATCCAGAACCACTGCTCCGGCGCCTCGCGTATGCGGGCCTCGACCCACTGGTTGATGCGCAGCACTGTGTTGTAGATTGCCTTGTCTTCGTCCGGATCGGCGTCCGGCATGAAGGCTTCGTGCACCGTCACACGATAGCGGCCTGACGCCGTTCGCAGGCATGAGATCGGCACCAGCGGCGCGCCGAACTTCATCGCGAGGCGCGTGGGGCCCGGGGCGGTCATCGCATCATACCCGAAAAAGGGGACCGCGATGCCCTGATTGAATTTCTGGTCGTTCATCAGCGCGATAGGCTGACCGCGACCTAGCGCCCGCATCAGCTCGCGCGTGCCTGCGCCCTTGGGTGTCAGCACATTGATGCCATAGGCGTGCCGCGCCTTCGCGATGCGGCGGTCGATGTATGGATTGTTCGCGGAGCGGTATGTTATCTGCGCATCCAGCGGCCGGTTGCAGATCGCCGACGCTATCACCTCCCAGTTCGCAAAGTGACCGCTGATCAGCACTGCCGGCTTGCCGGACGCGCGGATCGCATCGAGCCGTTCTGCGCCGATCACCTCCACCTTGCTATTAGGCGCATACGGCTTCATGCGCGCGAGATGTGGCATCTCTCCAGCGGTGCGTCCGAGCGTCTCCCACGCGCCGCGCGCCACCTCCTCCGCCTGCTGCCGCGTCCACTCCGGGAACGCCATGCGCAAGTTGCGGATCATGGTGCGATGCTGCGACGTGAATGGTCCGGCTGCCTTGAGGATCGCCGCAACGGTGTTCGACGCCGAGGTGATCGGCATGAGGCTCATGGGGATCCAGAACAACCAGTCCCACGCAAACGCCTCGAGGCGCCAGACCAGCTGCGCCGTCCACGTGGTGCGCTGAGCGTTATCGAGATCCTTCGGCCGGATAAAGCGGCTTTGGTCGTCGCTCAACGGACCACGCCATCGATAAGACGGGCGAGCGCCTCTTCGTCCTCGAATGCTGCTTTTACCGAGGCGCGTACGACCTTGTCCTTCATGCCGGCAGGCAGCCGCACATGATCCTTGTCGGTGGTGACGAGCCTGGCGTCATGATCGGCAGCGAGTTTCATCAGGAAGGAGATATCGTACGGGGTGAAAGCGTAATGGTCGGGGTAGGGCGCTCCTTCTGCGACTTCAACTCCCGGCTGCTTACCGAGCGCGTCGAAAAAACGCGATGGTCTGCCGATGCCCGCGAAGGCCACATAGCGGCCGGGTGGCAGGGTGCTGGTCGCAGCAAGGTGCGCACGCAGGACCTGCCCAGAGAAACCCGTGAAGGCGTCTGGTACAACGCCATCGCCCATGAGCACGACAGCGTCGGCCCGCGAAAGACCTGCCGCCACCGGCTCGCGCAACGGCCCTTTCGGGAAGACATGGCCGTTGCCGAACGGGTTTCCAGCGTCGACCACAACGATCGACAGCGACTTCTTCAAGGTCGGGTTCTGATGGCCGTCATCCATCACGATCAGCTGTACCCCATCCGACTTCATGGCGCGCGCGCCCGCCGGACGATCCTTCGATACCCACGATTCCCCACTGGCCGAGAGCATCACAGGCTCGTCACCTACCTCGCGGAAGGTGTGGCGCGCAGGATCGACACGATGCGCACCTTCAAGTGATCCCCGATAACCCCGCGAGAGACTCGCAGCGCGAAGCCCTCTCCCGGCATAGTGCGCCCGAACCGCTTCCGTCACAGGCGTCTTGCCAGCGCCGCCCAGCGTCAGGTTGCCGATGCAGACGACGGGCAGGCCGATATCCTCGGGCGTGCTGCTGCGAATGCGCCGCTCGCCTGCGATGCGATAGGCCATCGCAAGCGGGCTCAGCAGCAGCTTGACCATAGGCGCCGACGCACGCGAACGCTTATCGGTAACGCTCCAGAAATAGGGCTCACGCATCGCTGGCAGCCTTTGTCGGCAGCATCGCAAGGATCGCCTCGATCGTGCGGTCGAACGGCGCCTGGAAATCGTCAAAAAGGGCAGCGCGAAGCGGGGCGGACCGGGCGGAGAGTTCGGCGCGCCAGAAGTCAGCCAGCTGTCTCGCCGTCTCACCGATCACCAGCGTGTCATTCTGCGCCAGAATTTCGAAAGTCTCGCGAAAGTTGTATCCATATGGGCCCGTGAACACGCGCTTGCCCAGCTGCGCCGGCTCGATGGCGTTGTGTCCGCCCACATCCTGCTTGGTGGCGCCGCCAAGATAGATCCCGCCAGCCACGGCATACCAGAACAGCAACTCGCCCATCGTGTCAGCGACCACGACGCTGGTTCCATGTTGCGGCGGCAAGCGTTCCTTTGACCACTGCTGAACCGTGAAGCCGTGGCCGCGTGCTTCACCGACAATTGCCGCTCCGCGATCCGGATGGCGCGGAACGATCACCAGCAGCGCGTCCGGTGTCGATACACGCAATGCCGCGAACGCCTCGAGCGCAAACGTATCCTCGCCGGGATGCGTGGAGGCAGCGAGGAGGACCGGTCTGCCGACCGCCTTCACGAACGCAACAACCTTGTCCTGTGGGGGCGGCGTGATGCGCGCCGCCATTTTCAGGTTGCCGACCGTGGTGATCTCGCGGCCCGTGGTGCGGCCAAGGCCCTCTGCAGTCTGTCTGTCTGCGGCCCCGATAAACTGGAACGCCTTAAAAAGCGCACGTGCGGAGGATTTGCGGCTGTTCCAGCTGTCGATCGAGCTCGTTGTCATTCGTGCATTTGCCATAACGGCCGGAATTCGCCCGCGCATCAGGCCGAGCAGCATGTTTGGCCAGATCTCGCCCTCTGCGAACACGGCTGCGTCCGGGCGCCAGTGCTGCAGAAACCGCGTCACAGCGCGTGGGCCGTCCACGGGCGCCATCTGATGGATGACGTGTTCCGGAGTGCTAGCCGCGATCATGTCGGCTGAAGTTGTCGTCTGTGTCGTGATGAGGGCGTAGGCCTCGGGCCGCTGCGTGCGGATCGCTTCGAACAGGTCGAGCAGCAGTCTGGATTCACCGACGCTTGCTCCATGCATCCAGATGAATGGTCCCCCTGGTCGCACCAAGTCCGTACGCCCGAAACGTTCGCCGCTTCGCTCAGGTCGTTCCTTGCCGCTTTTCACACGGTTGCGGACGAGGATCGGTGCGAACGGTTCCAGCAGGGTCGCGCCTAAGCGATAGAGCGTAAGCGTCAAAGTCACGTGCCGCGATGCTCAAAGGCAGGTTCGGCTTCCGGGGTCGCCGCGGGTTGGGGCGCAGCGACCGGGGCGGGCGCCGGCGCCGGAACAGTGTCGCGCGCGAGTCCTGCCAGTTCGTCGGCCCGTGCCGTCGCCGCCTTCAGCGCGTTTTCGACACGCAAGCGGAGTTCCTCCGAATCCATGCTCTTAGAGGTCTGAATCGGTTCCGGGATCACGACAGCGCCGCGAGCGAACGGCTTTGGCCACAGCAGCCGATCCCATGTATTGAGCCGCTTGGCATTGGCGGACAGGCCGTAGATCAAGATCGGCACGCCCATCTGCTGCGCCAGCTTGATCGTGCCGATGCCGACGATCTCGCGCGGACCCTTCGGCCCGTCGATTGTCATGACGATGCAGCCGCCCTTCTTCATCACCTCCATCGACTCGCGCGCCGCTGAGACCCCGCGCTTGCTCTTGTCAGAGCGTCCCGATGACGATCCCCGTATAATGTGAAGGCCCAGCCAGGTTCCTGCCCGTTTGGTGAACTCGCCATCTTTCGACGGCGAGACCATCAGGGTGGCGGGGTGTGGCGGCTTCGGCCATTTCGGGCGCATCTTGATTTGCGCGAAGGGCATCAGGAGGATACGCGAGTGCCATGTGGCGGCGACCCAGCCCTGCGGGCTGTCCCAAAGCTTGCGCATGTGATCTATGCCCTCCACGCGCCACCGCAGCGTGTGGGCGAGGAGAGACATGTAGGCCCAGATCAGGGTGCCCCCGATCCAGGGAATCACAGGCGATTGGCTGCGTGGCTTGGACATTGCCGCCTATATACTCCCTGTGTTCGTTGCCGCCAGACGCCGGACATGCGGCGAGATCGGCTCTGACTTCACCCTGCGGCTCTTGGGGCGTGCCTTGGCTCCTTGCAATCCCGGCCAGAAACTGCATCTACCGCGCATGAGCGGCAGTGCGGCCATGGCCCAATCCATCGACCTCGAAACACCGGCCGGCCGTCGCAGGGCGCGCCGCGAGCTGGTGTGGGGCGACCACGGCTTCCTAAGGGTCAGGTTCCGCAATCTGCACCGCATCTCCGACGAAATGTTCCGCGCGAACCAGCCTTCGCCCGAACACATCGCCCGCTATGCAAAAGAGCTGGGCCTGAAGACAATCCTCAACCTGCGGGGGATAAGCCCGAGGGGCCATTACCTGCTGGAAAAGGAAGCATGCGAGCGTCACGGGATCAATCTGGTGAATTTCCAGGTCTTCTCGCGCGAAATACCTCGGCCTGCAGCCATTCTTGAGGCAAAACAGCTATTCGATTCAATCGCCTATCCAGCCCTGATGCACTGCAAATCCGGCGCGGACCGGGCAGGGATCATGGCGGTGCTCTACCAGCATTTCCGTAGGGGCCAGCCGATCGAAAAGGCGCTCGAACAGCTCTCCGGCAAGTATCTGCACACCCGCCACGGCAAGACAGGCGTTCTGGACTTCTTCTTCGAAGCCTATCTCCGCGAGGGCAAGCCTGCTGGACTCAGCTTCACCCAATGGGTCGAGAAGGGGTATGACCCTGCCGAGTTGAAACGATGTTTCCTTGGCGGCAGGAAGTCGAAAGTTGATTTTGACCAGTTGCTGCGCCGCGAATAGTGGCGGTGGCGGCCGCTCGCCAGACAATCCGAAAAAACCATTCGCGTGTTGTTTGGCCCCGGGCTAGAAAGTTAACCAGTTCGCGTGGAGGGGTCGTCTATGAAATTCTTTATCATCAACAGCTTCCGCTTTCTGGTCTTCAACGCTTACTTCGGGATTATCGCGCTTTACACGTTCGGTGTCTTCCTGGAGCGGCAGCAGGTTCAGAGCGTGATTTCGCAGTTCACCACCAGCGGCAAGGTCCTGGTCGAACGCGGAATGGTTGATCCGCAGACCGGCATCATCGCCTTGGAGCCGATCATGGACCGGGGGATGGTCCTGTCGGATCCCTCGCTCTCCGCTCTGTCGATCGTGATCGGCCTGATCGTTGGCTGGGTCGCTGCAACCCTGATCTGCGGGGTGCTGGTCACGCTGCTGGACATCCGCGACGACATCAACGACCGCCTGCCGCGCTCCAAATAGAGCAGAACGTAACGATTTGAGTTGGCGCCGGTCTTCGCAGACCGGCGCGCCCTCGCTCTCAAACCAGAGGGCCCTTGGCGATTTCTCCGAGCGACGTCACATAGGGCCCATGACCTCTTCCTCCGCCAAACTGCTAGAGTCGCTGATCGAAGCCACGCTGAAGGCTGGCGCCGACGCGGTCGACGCCCGCATATCCCAAAGCGCCAGCCTGTCCGTCGAGGTCCGCAATGGCGATCTCGAAACCGTCGAACGCGAAGAATCGCGCGGGCTTGCGCTGCGCGCGCTCGTCGGCCGGCGTCAGGCTACCGTCTCGGCCACCGATCTTTCCTCCGACGCGCTAAAGGCGCTCAGCGAGCGTGTCGTCGCGATGGCGCGGTTGGCCCCGGAGGACAAATTCTGCGGCATCGCAGACGCTGGCGAGGTCGCGCACCATCATCCCGACCTGAAACTCGAAACAGACGACCTGCCCGAAGCCGACGAACTGGAGCGCCGCGGCCGCGAAATGGAAGCCGCCGCGATGGCGATTCCCGGCGTCAAGCAGATGTCCCACTGCGGAGCGTCCTGGAACACCGGGCAGACATGGCTTGCAGCCTCGAACGGTTTCCGCGCCCACAAATCGTCAGGCATGTCCTCGATGGCGGCCGTCGCGATCGCCGAACGCGATGGCGCGATGGAGCGGGACTACGAGTCTTCCTCCGAACGCCGCCGCGATAGGCACAAAACGCCTGAATGGATCGGTCGCGAGGCCGGAACGCGCGCTGTCTCCCGCCTCGGCGCGCGAAAGGTCGACAGCCAGACAGCCGCTGTGATCTACGACCACAAGCTCTCCAGCCGCCTCATCGGCGCCCTCATCGGCGCCATTTCCGGCCCCGCAGTTGCCCGCGGCGTCTCGTTCCTGAAAGACAAGCTCGGCAAGCAGGTCTTCGCACCCGGCGTGAACCTGATCGACGATCCCCTTCGCGAAACCGGCTTTGGCTCCCGCGCCTTCGACGGAGAGGGAAGGCCGGTCAAACGCACCGCGCTGGTCGAAGACGGTGTGCTGACGCAATGGCTGCTCAACGGCCCCTCAGCCCGCCAGCTTGGCCTCGCGCCCAACGGCTTCGCCAGCACCGCCTTCGGCGATCCACCTGGCGTCACCACCTCCAATCTCGACCTCCAGCCGGGCACGCGGACCCTCGACCAGCTGATGGCGGACGCAGGCAAGGGGTTGCTGATCACCGACATGTTCGGCCCTTCGCTCAACCCCAACACCGGCGACTATTCCGTCGGCGTCTCAGGCTTCTGGTTCGAGAATGGCGAGCGCGCCTATCCCGTGTCCGAAGTGACCGTGGCTGGTGACATTCCGTCTATGCTCCTCCGCGCAATTCCCGGCTCCGATCTCGAAATCCGCGGATCGACCAACGCGCCGAGCATCCTGATCGACGGGATGAGTCTTGCCGGACGCTAGCGATCTCGACGCCGATCTCGCGCTGATCTCCGAGGCGGCGCGGGAGGCGGGAAATCTTGCGCTCGAATGGCTGGAGAAGGGTGCAAAGCGCTGGGACAAGTCGCCCAGCAATCCGGTCACCGAAGCCGACATTGCCTGCAATGACCTGCTGATCCAGAAACTTCGCGCCGCACGACCCAACTATGGCTGGCTCTCCGAGGAAACGACGGACAGCGCCGCCGACCGCTCCCAGAAACGCGTCTTTGTCGTCGACCCGCTCGACGGCACGATGGCGTTCATTCGCGGCGAAAGTGGCTTCTGCGTCTCGATCGCCATCGTCGAGGACGGCCAACCGATAGCAGGCGCCATCTATAACCCAAACTCCCACGAGCTCCTCAGCGCCCGCAGAGGTGGCGGCGCCAGACTCAATGCGGACCCGGCCAGCGTAACCGACTGCGACAGTCTCGCCTGCAGCATGATCGGCCAGCACGACGTCTTTGCCCGCGCCAACGCTCAATACTGGCCCGACATCCGGCTGATCGACGCCGTGCCCAACGGAATGGCCTGGCGCCTGGCGCTGGTCGCGGCTGGGCACTGGGATGCAGCCGTCGCACTTAACGACAAGAGTGACTGGGACCTCGCCGCCGGCGTGCTCATCATCGAGGAGGCCGGCGGGGTGGCGACTGACCGGCACGGCGAACCCTTCGTCTTCAACAGGGAATCGGTCATCCAGAAGGGGGCCGTGGCTGCTGGCGCCCAACTCCACCCGCTGATAATGGAGCGGCTGCGTCACTGGGCCAGTCAGCAGACCCGACCCGCGCGTATGTGAAAGCAGGAGCCCGAGATGACGTCCAGCACCCCCGACAAGCAGCTTCTGCACATCGTGATTGGCGGCGAACTGAAGCATCCCGGCACGGTCGAATTCGCCAATCTGGCGGAAATTCACTTCGTCGGCGCCTTCCCGAACTATCGCGCCGCCTACGATGCGTGGAAGACCGCGGCGCAGCGCACCGTGGACAATGCTCACGTCCGCTACTTCATCCTGCATGCGCATCGCCTGCTCGACCCCGAGACCGGCAAGCAACACGATGCCTGAATCCCCCGGCGCTTCTCGCCAGAAGCGCCTCTCCTCCCGCTTCGTGCGCGACTGGCTGAAGCCGCAGCTCGGCTGGTTCGGGCTAGGCACGCTGTTCGCAGCCCTCATGGCGGCGTGCGCCTTCGGGTATTCATACATCATCAGCCTCGCCACCGACTGGCTGAAGGATGGCGACCAGCGCGTGATGTGGCTGGCGCCGATCATCATCGTTGCGCTTGTGCTGGTGCGCGCGCCTGCGATGTACGGTCAGACGCAGGCCAACAATCACGGGGTGCAGAAAGCCGTCGTCAAGCTGCAGGAAGCGTTATTCGCCCGCCTCATGGGCGGCGACTTCGCGCGCCTGCAGGCCAAGGCTTCCGGCGAATATGTCTCGCAGTTCGCCAACGACATGGTGCTGATCCGCGAAGCTTCGCTGCGCGTCGCCACCAACCTTGCGAAATCCACCCTCACGATCCTGGCAGCCGTCGCCTACATGCTGCTGACCGACTGGCTTCTCACGGTTGTCCTTCTTGTCGTCTATCCGATTGCCTTCATGCCCGTGATCCAGCTTGGCAATCGCGTGCGCCAGTCTTCGCAGCGCGCGCAGGAACAGGCGGGCGAACTCACAGCCGTCCTCAACGAGGCCTTCCAGGGCGCACGAACCGTGAAGGCATTCGGCCTCGAAGCCTATCAGAACGCCCGCGCCAGCGCAGGCTTCGTCGAGCGCGCCCGCCTCTACATGAAAGTCCTTCGCGCCAAGGCGATGGTCGATCCCTTCCTTGAAGTCGTTGGCGGCCTGGCCCTCGCAGGCCTCTTCGCCTTCGCCGGATGGCGCGCCTTGTCAGGCGATATCACCGTCGGCGAACTGGTCGGTATCATTGCGGCAATCGGCATTGCCTCGCCCGAGGTTCGCGCCCTGGGGACGCTTAACGCCGTCGTCAATGAAGGTCTCGCCGCCGCCACCCGCATCTACGCCGTCCTAGACGAGCCGCAGGGCGTGGCCGACAAACCCGGCGCCAAGGCAATCGGGCGCGCGACGGGCCGCGTACAGTTCGAAAACGTTCGCTTCAGCTATCCTGGCGCAGAACCCGCGCTGAACGGCTTCTCGCTCGACGCGCTCCCAGGTCAGACCGTTGCGGTGGTCGGTCCTTCAGGCGCGGGCAAGTCGACACTATTCAGCGTGCTGATGCGTCTCTACGAAGCTGGCGATGGCGCCGTCCGCATCGACGGCCACGACGTTCGCGACGTGCGCATGGCGTCGCTGCGTGCGAACCTCGCGCTCGTCTCGCAGGACGCTTTTCTCTTCGACACGACGATCCGCGAGAATATCGCCCTCGGCCGTCCCGGCGCGACAGAGGAACAGCTCAGGGCCGCTGCTGAAGCCGCCGCGTGTGACTTCATTCCCGCTCTGCCTGGCGGCTGGAATGCGCCGGCGGGCGAAGGCGGTCGCAATCTCTCCGGTGGCCAACGCCAGCGCATCGCACTCGCTCGGGCGCTGGTCTCTGACGCCCCAATCCTGCTGCTCGACGAAGCGACCAGCGCCCTCGATTCCGAAAGTGAAGCACGCATCCAGCACGCCCTCGCTGGTCTTGCTGGAATGCGCACCGTGATCGTGATCGCACACCGTCTGGCGACTGTGCGCCGTGCCGACCGCATCTTCGTGATGGAATCCGGCTCCGTGACCGAAGCAGGCAGCCATGACGACCTCATGGCCCTTGGCGGCGCCTACGCCCGCATGGTCCAGCACCAGCTCAGCTAAGGGGAGGGGGTTCCGTAGCGGAAGGTCTGGCAAATACCTGATGCGCCGGGGGCGGCATCTGCTAGCGTGGCAAAGACGAGGCGGGAGCCGGACATGCGAAATCTGCTGGTCGTGGCGGTGCTGGGAGTCTTCGCTACCGGATGTTCGTCCCAAACCGAGACAGAGACGCCTGCGCAGGAACAGCAGGCCGTAGCGGCGCCTGCCGTCGAACCTCAACAGGGAAACACGCCTCTCGAAGATCTCGATCCCTTCGTCGTCATGATCGGCGCCGAACGCTGGACGGTCATTCTCGATCGCGCGACTGAAGGCGCCATGGCCGCGACGGACGCCGCCGCGATCGAACGCTCCGATCTCTATCGCGCCGACGCCGCTCTGAAGCGCGGCGCTGCACAGGTGATCGAGCTGCGAAACTGGGTTTGCGGCACGGGTCTCGTGACGGGCGCCGACTGCAACCTCCCCGAATGGCCCGCCTGGACCCGCGAACTCCCCTCCGGCGACACACCGATCGGCGAGATCGATCGCCGCAGCGCCTGGCTGAGCGAAGTCATGGATCCCTTTACCACTGCCGCGTGTGAAGCTGGCCGCAAGGCGAGCAACGATGATATGTTCTGCTCGGTGGAATAGGCAGCGCCGGACCGTTCTTGCGGAACGCCGAGCGTCCGTGCCGCTGATGCTCGCTACCAGCGCGGAGCCAGTCTCGGGAAAGCCGAAGGCGCGACCCACGTATGTCGGCTGGCAGCTTGGAAGGCGCCGTACCAATTCTCCCGCGGACAGCTGGAGACCTCGCGTCCGATCAGCGGCCAGGCGAGATACCGCGGGTGCAGGATAGCACGCGAGCCGCTCGAAATGACTTGGATGAATCCATGCAACACCGTCGCCGTCGCGACCGGCGTGAAACTGTTCAGCACGTCTATCAGGATCAGGCTGCCGGCCATGCCGATGATGCTGAAATCGCTTCAGTAAACAGAGTGGCGGCAAGAAAGACGCCTGCAATGGCCGGGGACATGCGCGACATCGGTGAAACTGGGATCAGAACACCCCCCATGTGTGCAGGGCAACCAGATAGCCGTGCCAGGCAGCCAAGTCGAAGCCTGGCCACTTGCCAGCCGCGGCGGCTCTGCCAAATGTAATCAGGTCGTGAAGGAGGCTTGGGGCATGATCCACATCCGAATAGCCCGTCGCACGGACGCCGCCGCCATTGCGCGCGTGCACGCGATGACCTGGAAGGAAGCCTATCGCGGCCTTCTTGATGGCGTCTATCTGGAGAACCTCTCCGAGAAGCGTCTCACCACAAGGTGGCGCACGCATCTTGATCGCCGCGAGGAAGACCGGGACGAGGAAATCCTGGTTGCCATGCATGGCGGCGAACTGGTCGGCTTTGCCAATGCAAGCGCATCGCGTGAAGCCTTCGCCCCCTGGGACGCAGAAATCCCGATGATCTATGTGCTGAAGGAGCATCGCGGATCGGGGATCGGCCGTGGCCTGATGAAGGCGTCCGCGGATCATTGCATCCGTTGCGGCATGTTCTCCGGCGGCCTCTGGGTTCTGCGCGACAATGGCGCCGCCCGCGATTTCTACGAGGCGCTTGGCGGTGAATCGCAGGGCCGCAAGTCCGACAGCGTCGGCGGACAGATTGTCCAGCTGGTCGGCTACTGGTGGCGGGACATCGCCCAGCTTGCCGAGCGGTCGACCCAGTCGATCTCGCCGGAACGCGACTGAAAGCCTGATACCGCGCCGCAGCATAGAAAGTGCGGGGTTCGGCCCCATTGCCTTGCCATGGTCGGAGCGGTACGCCCTCCCCACCATCAGGTGAAAACCGCATGGCTGCGAACCCGACGGCCAGGGGCCTGATTCAGGGGTCGCAGCGCTGAAATATGCGGCTGCGACAAGAGGGATGCCCCATGAACTTCGAATACACCCCCAAGATGAAAGAGTGGATCGCCCGCGTTTCGGCGTTCATGGATAAGCACATCTACCCGAACGTCGAAACGTTCGAGAAACAGCACGCCGCTGGCGACCGTTGGGTCACGCCGCAGATCGTGCACGACCTCAAGGCCATCGCGAAGAAAGAAGGCCTGTGGAACATGTTCATGCCGCCGAACAAGGAGCATGACGGAGAATACAAAGGCGCCGGCCTCAGCAACCTTGAATACGCGCCGCTGGCCGAGCTGATGGGCCGCGTGTCCTTCGCGTCGGAAGTTTTCAACTGCTCGGCGCCGGACACCGGCAACATGGAAGTGTTCCACCGCTACGGTACGCCGGAGCAGAAGGCAAAATGGCTCAAGCCGCTGATGAACGGCGAAATCCGTTCGGCCTTCCTGATGACCGAGCCGGCCGTCGGCTCGTCGGACGCCACCAATATCGAAACGCGCATCGAACGTGATGGGGACCACTACGTCATCAACGGTACCAAATGGTGGTCGTCGGGCGTTGGCGACAGCCACTGCAAGATCGCCATCGTCATGGGCAAGTCGGACTTCAACGCTGAGAAGCACAAGCAGCAGTCGCAGATCCTCGTGCCGCTCGACACGCCCGGCGTGAAGGTCCTGCGCATGCTGCCGGTGTTCGGCTATGACGACGCGCCGCACGGGCACGCCGAAGTCAAGCTCGACAATGTCCGCGTACCGGCGACGAACATGCTGCTTGGCGAAGGGCGCGGCTTCGAGATCGCGCAGGGCCGCCTCGGGCCGGGCCGCATCCATCACTGCATGCGCACCATCGGCGCCGCCGAAGTGGCGCTCGAGAAAATGTGCAAGCGCCTGCTGTCGCGCACCGTGTTCGGCAAGAAGATCGCCGAGCATTCGGTATGGGAAGAGCGCATCGCACGCGCCCGCATGGACATCGAGATGACACGTCTGCTCTGCCTCAAGGCGGCGGACATGATGGACAAGGTCGGCAACAAGGGCGCCCAGAACGAGATCGCCATGATCAAGGTTGCGGGCCCGCTTGCAGCCCTGCGGATCATCGACGACGCGATCCAGGCTCACGGCGCCGCCGGCGTGACAACCGACTTCGGTCTCGCTCGAGCCTACGCCTCGATGCGCACCATGCGCCTCGCGGACGGCCCGGATGAAGTTCATAACCGCGCCATCGCCCGCAACGAGTTCAAGAAATACCGCGACAACGAGTACGCAGCGAAGGTCGATGCCGACAAGAAGGTCGAAGGCTCGCGCTGGTAGGGTACAGCTGACGGAAGCGGAAACGGCGGCGCAGCGATGCGCCGCCGTTTTTCTCTGTGGCGGATGACGATGAAGCCGGTAACGGCCCGAGTTGGAGATCGGGATGTACATGCCATTTTCTATCATTCTGGGGCGCAGGCGACGAACTGGATACGCAGCGTCAGTGCGCAGAGAGACGGTGGACTGCCGCGTCTTTGCCGCGATCTGGGCGGCAGGTGTGTTTTCCGGTCTGCCGGATGGGACGTGAGTACATTCAAGGAGTACAAGATGAAACGCACTCTTCTCGGAGCAATCGCCGCCATGGCGCTTGTCGCACCGGTCGCCCATGCGCAGGTTGTGCGCGGCGATCAGATCGTGGCGCAGAGCAATTATGTCAGCCGGCAGCAGGTGGCGATCCCGCAAATCTCCATCGTGGTGCGGGCGGATTTCGTGCTTTTCAGCGTGCGCTACGAAACCGGTACGCGGGCGGCGGATGAGCGGGAGAACGAGCTGTCGCGTACGTTCACGACCGTGACGCAGCGGGTGGGGCGAACTAACGGCGATGTCGTGATCGAGGTCGGGTCGCCTGGCAATTCGGCCGCCGTGGAGACGGCGGCTATCAAGGAAGTGGTGATGGACGAGGGCGATCGGTCATATATCGATCTCGTCCTCAAGGTGGCAGTGAAGCCGAACGAGACGTTCGATGCGATCCGCGCCCGCACCGAAAAATTCGTGGCCGATGCGCCAGTGGCTGGTCGGGTCGAATTTGTGATCGGCGACAGCCAGTTTCTCGGCGTCTCCGAACCAAGAAAACACCGGGAGACGCTGATCACCGCGATCGCCACAGATGTGAAGCTGATGCAGGCCTCATTCGGCGGCCCCAATTCGCCCGTGCGGGTAAACCTGACAGGCATGGAACAGCGTGCACAGACGCGGCCTGTGGGTCCGCTCGACCTCGAAATCTACATTCCCTATGCCATGAGCCTGACCTCAGGGGCTGGTAATTAGGCGACGGCTTGCGGCGGGGTCGGGGGCAGCGTAAGCGCCAGACATGATCTCGCCGCGCCTCGCACGCCGCATTGCCTCCATCCACAAATGGCTAGGCCTCATCGTGGGGCTCCAGCTTGTCGTGTGGACAGGGACCGGGCTTTTTTTCGTGGCCATCCACATCACCGACATTCGCGGAGAAAGCCTCGTCCATCCGGCGAACCATGTCGCTCCGATGGATGGCGCCCGCATCAGATTTTCGTCCACCGATGCGTTACAGGCGGTAGCGGAGGACAGGCCGATCGAGGTGTTACTCCGTCCTCTGGCAGGCGAACCGGTCTACGAGGTGCGCGGCGAGATCGGTACCTTCCTCGTCTCGGCGGAGACGGGCGAGCGGATCACTGTCGACGAGGCCCGGGCAAGGTCATTGGCACAGGAAAAGTGGATCGAGCAGGACGCCATAATTGCAGCAAAACTGCTTGATGTGGCGCCGAAAGAGTCTGGCCTGCCCGGAGAAGCCTGGTCTGTGCGCTTCAAAGGCGAGGGCAATCCGACGCTGTATGTCTCCGCCGTCAATGGACGCGTCAGTGCGCCGCGCACGGACCTCTGGCGAACCTATGATTTCCTCTGGCAGCTGCATCTGATGGACTGGGGGCTGAACGAGAACTTCAATACGCCCTGGATGGTCGCTGCAGCGATCTTCGCCCTGTCCACCGTGCTGGTTGGAATTGCATTGCTTGTCCACCGCTTCACGCGTGGACTGATCAGGAAGGAAACGCCATGACGGAGCGTCGTGGGGCGGTCCAGTCGTTTGTCGAAGGCGGCGAACGCATCGCGAAGTACCTCGCAAGCGCGGGCGTCGCCTCTCGGCGCGACGTTGAGAAGATGATCGCCGACGGCCGCGTGAGCGTGGACGGACGCGTGCTCGACACGCCTGCGTTCAAGGTGACCGGTCGTGAGAAGATCCTGCTCGACGGCAAACCCGTGCAACGGCCGGATGCCACGCGGCTGTGGCGCTATCACAAGCCGGCGGGGCTGGTCACAACCAACAAGGACCCGGAGGGACGACCGACAATCTTCGGCGGGCTCCCGCTGGACATGCCCCGCGTGCTGACGGTCGGGCGTCTGGACCTCAATACCGAAGGCCTTCTGCTGCTGACCAATGACGGCGAACTGGCGCGGGCGATGGAGCTGCCGGCGACGGGACTGAAGCGGTCATATCGCGCGCGGGCCTATGGACGTATCCAGCAGAAGGAACTCGACCGGCTACGTGATGGCATCGTGCACGAGGGCGTAGCGTATGGATCGATCGACGCGAAGCTGGATCGGGTGACCGGATCGAACTGCTGGATCCATGTATCCCTGGCGGAGGGCAAGAACAGGGAAGTCAGGCAGGCGCTCGAGGCGCTCGGCCTGAAGGTGAACCGGCTTATCCGGGTGTCCTACGGCTCGTTCCAGCTGGATGATCTCGGGCCCGGCGCGCTGGAAGAAGTGCCGCCATCCGAATTGCTGTCAGAGCTGTCTCAATACATCCCGGAAAAGCGCCGCCCCGCACCATTCGTCGAGCGCAAGGCTGCGCCCAAGGGCAAGCCGGTGCACGCAAAGCAGCCGCAAAAGCCGGTCGCGCGCGTGGATGGCGATGAGGGCCAGCGACGCAAGGGCTTGAACGCCTTCGTCGACAAGCGGCCTGGCAAACAGCGTGCCTCAGACAAGCGCGGGCCAACCGGCAGACCGTCGACCGGCAAGCCGCAGAGGCCGGGCGCGAAGCGTGGTGATCGGCCGGGTGGCGCTGGCGCTCGTCCGGGTCGAACGCCGCGCGGCCGGTAGCAGAATTGATCAGGGGTGATGTCGATGAAACTCTACTATGCGCGCATGGCGCCGAACCCGGACCGGGTGAAGTACTTCCTGCAGGAGAAGGGCGCCTGGGATGGCATCGAGAAGGTCGAGATCAACATCATCAACCAGGACCACCGCCAGCCTGCCTATCGCGCGATCAGCCCGATGGGCCATGTGCCGGCGCTGGAGCTGGATGACGGCTCGGGCCTGACCGAGAGCCGGGCGATCTGCACCTATTTCGAGGGGCTGTATCCCGAGCCGAACCTGATGGGCGTGGATGCGCTGGAGCGCGCGCGGATCGAAATGTGGGACCGCCGGGTGGAGCTGACTTACCTGCTGCACATTGCAGGCTGGTTCCGCAATTCGAATCCGGCGATGGCGGAGCTGGAGAAGCCGCAAAGTGCCGAGTGGGCCAGCATCTCCGAAGGCCGCGCGCGCAAGGCTGCTGCGTTTTTCGACAAGCGGCTGGGCGAGGCGCCGTATGTGGCGGGCGATCGCTTTACCATCGCGGACATCACGCTGCATGTCGGTATGGGCTTCGGAAAGATCGTGAAGTTCCGTCCGTGGGACGAGTACGCAAACATCGCGGACTGGCGGGAGCGGGTCAGCGCGCGGCCGGGTCTGAAGCCTTGATCGTCAGGCCAGGCGACTGGCAGGGGCGACAGGGATCGAACCTGCGACATCCGGTTTTGGAGACCGGCACTCTACCAGCTGAGCTACACCCCTGTAGTCGAGGTTGAGGGCAATACTTGATCCCGGCGACGGTTTCAAGGCGGGGCATGACAAGGTACGAAACGCCCGTTAGGGACAGGGAAATTCTCCATTCCGGGACGCCTCCATGTCGACTTCCGTGCTGATCGAGACAGGCCCATGGGCAGGCTGGCGCACCTGGCCGCATGACACGTTTGAGAGCGGGGTAGGGCCGTTCTACTACCGCCGGGATGAGGCGGGGAAAGTCGTCTGTCGCTTCATTGCCGAGCCGCGCCATATGAATGGCGGCGGCTTCATGCATGGCGGCTGCTTCCTCACTTTCGCGGATTATGCCTGCTTCGCCATCGCCGAGGACCACACAGACGGGCCAAGCGTCACGGTGAACCTGTCGGGCGATTTCCTATCTGCCGGGCAGGTTGGCGACACGATCGAAGCGACGGGCGAAGTCACGCGGGCGGGCGGACGGCTGATCTATGTGCGCGGGCTGATCACTGCGAACGGAAAGCCGGCGCTGAGCTTCACGTCAGTCATCACGCGGGTGACGCGGAAGCCGGCTGGACAGTAGCGCTCAAGGCGTCCAGCGCGCAAACAGCCCTGTCGGCAGGATGATATCGCGCGACGACGCCTCGCGGATCGCCATTTCGCCGCTGACAACTTCCCCACCCGGCATCGCACTGGCGATTGCCTGTGCGACGGCAGCGTAGGAAAGCCGCACCGCGTACACCGTAGCGATCACGAAGAGCGGCTTGTCACTCAGCAGCATGCGAACATGATCAAGGAGCTTCGGGAAGTCGGACTCGAAGCGCCACGTCTCATTTTTCGGTCCACGACCGAACTTCGGTGGGTCGAGAACGATAACGTCATACCGCGATCCGCGACGCAGCTCGCGCTCGACGAACTTCATCGCATCGTCGGTGATCCAGCGGATCGGCGCGCCGTCGAGACCGGAGAGTGCTGCGTTCTCGCGGGCCTGTGCGATGGATTTTGGGCTGGCATCCAGATGGACGACGTCTGCTCCGGCCTTGGCGAGAGCAAGCGACATCATGCCGGTGTAGCCAAACAGATTGAGCGCCTTGATGGGGCGGCTCGCGGCTCCCACCTTCTCGAGGGCCCAGCGCCAGTGGACAGAGTGCTCAGGGAACACGCCCATGTGGCGGAACGCGGCCAGACGCGCTTTCAGCTTCAGTCCGTTCCAGGCGATGGGCCAGTCATCAGGCGGCTGCTTTCCTGTGAACGTCCAGGCGCCACGGTCATCGTCCTCGTCCTTGCCGGAGGCAAAAATGGCATCAGCTTTCCAGCTGGCGACCGGCGTTGAAGGCTTCCAGAACGCCTGCGGATCAGGACGGTTGACGCGCACTTTGCCGAAGCGTTCCAGCTTGCGCAGATCGCCCGAGTCCAGCAGCTGGTAATCAGACCAGTCGTCGCTGGTGAGAAGGTGAAAGTCGGAGGCGCTCATCGATTTGCGCCCTTGTAGCCTGATCTGCGCCAGGCTTCGTAGATCATCACACTGGCGGCAGAGGCAAGGTTCAGGCTGTCCGCCTTGCCCATCATCGGGATGCGCACCAGTTCATTGCAAGCGGACTCCACATCGGGCGGCAGGCCGGACTGCTCGTTGCCCATGAGGATGATCGAGCGATCGCCATAGTCGGCCTTGCTGTGGGCATGGTCGCCGCGCATGGAGGCGGCGATCACGCAGGCGCCAGATGTGGCGCGCCATGAATTGAACTCTGCAAAACTTGCAGCAGCAACGCGCATGGCGAACAGCGAGCCCATGGTGGCGCGTACGGTCTCGATGCTGAACGGGTCGCAGGTTGTTCCGATGAGGATGACACCGTCACAGCCCGCAGCGTCGGCCGTGCGGATGACTGTGCCGAGATTTCCGGGGTCGCGGACCTCATAGAGAGCGACGAAGCGGCGCGGGCCATCGGTAGGGAAGTCAGCGAGGGGCGTCAGCCTTTGCCTGAACGCCGAGATCACCATCTGCGGATTGTCCTTGCGGGACAGTGTCGCGAGGATCTTTTCTGTTCCGGTGAGCACCCGCGCCCCCGCGGCCTTCAGGCGGAGGAGCAGGTCACGCGTCTGTGGGCGGTCAAGCGCAGCCTGGCTGGCGAAGGCATAAGCGGGAAGCCACCCATTCGCGAGCGCCTCCTCAGCGTGACGCGCGCCTTCGGCCAGGAACAGGCCGGTCTCAACCCGCTCGCGCTTGCGTTCCAGCGAGCGCAGAAGTTTCACCGTGTCGTTGGCCGTTGACGAGATGTGTTCGAACATGGGTCGATCGTCGGCCATGCTCAGGCTTTCGACTTGTAGGCGAGGGATTGTGCCTGTGCGTCCCAATCACCCTTGCCGTCGAAACTCACGATCCGGACCTTGGTGAATGCATTTGGGTCATCGAGACAACGCAGGTTCACGCTGTAGCCGTCGGGGTTCGAGCGGGGGACGTAGAAGCTCTTCACCCCGCAGACCGAGCAGAACAGGTGTTTCGCCGCGCCTGTCTTGAACGTGTAGGATGTCAGCCTGTCCTGGCCTTTCGCAAGCCTGAAACGCGCAGCCGGCACGATGATGTGCAGGAAGCCCGTTCGTGCACAGATCGAGCAGTTGCAGTCTTCGACTTCGAGGGTGTCGGGCAGCAGCGTCTCGAAGCGGATGCTGCTGCAGTGACAGCCGCCGGCGCGCCAGGTCATGATGTCGGGCATCTGGCGTCCTGTCAGCGGCAGGAGCGGACAATGCCCGACAGCTTGTCGCGGTCGAGGTTCATCGTGATCAGGTTAAAGCCCTGGCCAGAGGCGCCATCGGGCTCGCTGGTCAGGATCTGGAAGCGGGTGGCGCCGGAGAGCACATCAAGGAAGCGCGGCGTCAGGTCTATCGTCACAGACACATGGCCACGTTCGGTGACCTTGGGCGGCTCCATGATCTCGTAGGGTTGCAGCGCGATATTGCGGACGTCTGCAAAACCTTCCGGGGATTGCGCATCCATCTGCCAGATTGCGGACAGTCCCTTGCCGGCGAGATCGACAATCCGCTGTCCGTCGATCGGACCGTTGGCGCGGCTGACATCGTGGACGAGCCAGAGATACAGGCGGGGCGTGTTGGTGCGGTTGCAGTAGATCTCTACCTTGTCGCGGCGCCACTGGTCGCCGTGGAGATACTGCAGGAAAAACTGTCCCTGGCTATCGGTCTGGAACTCCCAGGACTCGGTCCGGAACTCGTAGATGATCTTGTATTCGCGCAGCTTGTCTTCCGGCAGCGTGTTGATGGCTTCCGGTCCCGCGCGCGACATTTCGGCGATGAAAATCGGGTCGACACCCATGGAACGCACGTATTCTACGACGACCCCGTTGGCGACCTGAAGCATCGTCAGCGCTTCGTTGAGGTCAGGGCAGTAGTTGACGTTCGGCATTACGACCCACGGATAGCTGGCCAGTGCCTTGCGCTTGTCGACGCAGTTCATGCTGACCTGGTGGACTGCGTAGATCGAGCCGGGTTTCACCTCGCGCTTCACGCCGCCGAGGAAGGCGAGTGAGCAGGCTGACACGCAGTGGCCTGGATAGACGCGGCTGTTGAAGTCGAGGTCGATCAGATTGGCCTGGGCAGGATCGCGTGTGTTGCGGGCGACACCGGTGTTGAGCTCAGCGCGCCTGACGAGGCGGCCGAGTTCCATGCCAGCGCTGAGGTCGCCGCCAAGGGAGTTGAAATAGATCATGCGATCGCGGGTAATCTGCGCCGACCGCTGCAGGAAGGAACGGAAGGCGGCAGGCGTCTCGGGCGTGAAGTCGCCATCTGCGAAGATCGCGGGCTGGTCTCCATAAACCACGCCCCACTCGAATGTCATCGGCCGGCCGGAGTTGTCGGCATGCGCCGGCAGGGCCGCAAGGACCCACGCCGCCACTAAAACCAGAATACCCGACAGGTATTCGCCAATACGGCCGCGCATGGCCGTCGCCTCCCGATTGAATGGCCTACATCTACCCGAGCCGCATGAGCCCGCAATAAGCGGGCCGCATTACAACCGTGCTAACCTGAAGGCGAAGCCTGCCCAAAAGCGAGGCCTAATAGCTCATCGGCAGCAAGGGAGGCGGGAATTCGGCCCTCTGCGACATCACGGCGTAGGCTGGCCAGGCGGGGGGCGACATCCGGGCGAGACGCGAAACGGTCAGCCAGTCCGTCCTGGATCAGGGCGTCCAGCCAGCGCCCCTGCTGCCCCGCACGACGGCGCGAGCGGCTTCCGGACGCCTCTGTCTTCTTCCGATGGAGTTCGATTGCCTGCCAGAGTTCGGGCAGGCCCATCCCCGAGAACCCCGAAATTGTATGTACCGGCGGGGACCAATCCGGTTCCGCCTGCTCCATGATGTGGAGCGCAATCTCATAGGCGCGGGCGGCGCGTTTAGCGGCACTCTCGTCGATATCGGCCTTGTTGACGGCGATGAGGTCCGCGACCTCCAGCACGCCCTTTTTTATACCTTGCAGTTCGTCGCCCGCGTTGGGGAGCATCAGGACCAGAAAGAAATCGACCATGTCAGCGACGACGGTTTCTGACTGACCAACGCCGACGGTTTCGACAAGAATGACGTCAAACCCGGAGGCCTCGCATATCAGCATCGTTTCGCGCGTCTTGCGGGAGACGCCGCCCAGTGTATCGCCGGCGGGTGAGGGGCGGATGAAGGCGTTGTCGTCGGCGGCCAGCTTCGCCATCCGCGTCTTGTCGCCGAGGATCGATCCGCCGGAGCGGCGCGAGGTGGGATCAACGGCGAGCACGGCGACACGCAGGCCAAGCCCGGTGAGCAGCGTGCCGAAGCTTTCGATGAAGGTTGACTTGCCTACACCCGGTACGCCGGTGATGCCGATCCGCTGTGCTGCGCCCGTGTGCGGCATGATCGCTGACAGCAAGGCGCGCGCTTCGACCTGATGATCTGCGCGACGCGACTCGATCAGCGTGATGGCGCGGCCGAGTCCGGCGCGGGTGGAGAGGTCAAGGGTCAAGGGAAGTCCGCGCCTGCGCAATGATCTGGGGGTTCCTACGCTGCAGGTGCAGCGCGCTCAAGGGTGGCGAGGCCTGCTCCGCGCAACGGATCGTCAGACAAACGCACCCGCTCTCTGCAGGACAGCTCCGCCGGTCTCCAGCTTGAACCGGGCTATCCCGGCGCCGGACTGCGTGTTGACGCCGCCGAGGTCGAGAACCGCCACGCCACGCCCCTTGAGGTCTCGCATAGCCGTCCAGAGAAGCAGGTTGTGCGCCGCGTTCGCGCGCCCCTCATCGCTCGTCCAGCCGACATGGTAGGTGGCGCGGCTTCCGTGTATCAGGAACAGCATTCCCGCCGCCGCATCGCGCTTCAGGTCTGCCCGATAGACTGCGAGACCCGCAGCCTTGTCGCCCCGCGCGCCGTCCGCCTTGGCGTCTTGCCAGCGTTCTGTCATGTCGACCGGCATGGCGCGATAGCCGCGCCTGGCCCGTTGCTTCGCCTCGGCCTCAAGCAGCCAGCGATACTGCGACGGCTTCACGCCGGCCTTCTGGACCACGAGGTCAGACCGCTCCGCCTTCGACAGCCTGTTGCGCCAGCCCTGGTCCATTGCGGCGCGTAACGCATCCTCATCTTTCGTTAGGTCGACCAGCACAGTCGCATCGCCCGTCATCACGCGTGACAGCCCTTTCAACCCTTCATTCGCCGCTTCGTCCGGTGTAAAGACCAGCAGCCGCGGCCATCGCTGGGGCAGTGACGACTTCAGTCGGCGGCATGCCTCGCGCTTCTCGTCGGCAGATATCCCGCCGATCCAGATTGGTCCGTGCGTGCACAGCGCGAACCGTCCTGCCATCGCAAATGGACGCGCAGCAATCTGGGCAAGGGCCGCCAGCGATCCGTCCGCTCGCCGGACTGCCGCGCGCAACACCTGCACGCCCGGCGACATGGCCTTCAGCGCGGCCCCATAGGCCCAGTCTTGCTGATAGCTCGCAGCCGCGCCGGCATGCGATTCGTCCCACGCCGCGCGGAGCGTGTCGTTCCAGCTGACTACAAGACCTGCGGTGCGACTCATTCGCTGAATCTTAGCGGTTTCCCCTCCCAATTGGTGAACAAGCTGGAGGTTCCATGGCGCGCGCCAAGATTCAAACTGTCGCAGGCCACCGTCTGCCAGAACCGCGCATCACCTTGATGGCGGTCTGGCTGGTATTCCTCTGGGTAGGCGTGCCGGTCCTCGCCCTTGGCGGCCTGCTGGACGTCATCGCCCAGACTGCTTTCGGCATCTGCACCGGGCTTTGGTGCTACGCGGCGCCATAGGCTGCTCAGCCCGTGTGCTTGCCCATCATCATCGCCAGGAAGCCGCTGAGCCTGGGAGGCTGGCCGGTGCGGAGCAGGCTGGCCTGGAAGATGCGGCCCAGCAGGATCATCTCGATCGCCACGAAAGCCGCCAGCATCGCGCCCGTGCCCAGTACTTCAATGACATCTACCCCGGCGCCGAGGCGGGCGAGCATGGCGAAGGGTGTGTAAAGCGGGATCCACGACATCACGAAGGGGAAGGTCCCGTTGGGTTGCTGGATAACCGACACCATCATGAACACGACCGGGAGCATGATGGTCATGATCACCGGCATCAGATAGGCCTGCGCATCCTGAAGCGAGTTCGAAAGCGCGCCGATGGCAAGGTATAGCATCGAGATAATGAGGTAGCCGGCGAGGAAGTAGAACAGCATGGCTGCGAACATCCACGGTTCGATCGCGGCCAGCGACGGGTTCACGATGTCTGCAACGATACCCTGAACAGAGAGCGCTGCGCCCACGGCGGCCCCAACCCATACACCGAGAATGGTGAGGCCGATCGCGCCGAGACCGAGCAGCTTGCCATACATAAGCTCGGCCGGTCGGATGGTGGCCAGGATCGACTCCAGCAGCTTGTTTGAGCGTTCCTCGATCACACCCTGCAGCATTATGGATCCTGTGGTCATCACGGTGACCAGCAGCAGGTAGACCATCGCAAGCGGCAGGGCGGAACGGATCACGACCTGCTCACGGCCTGCGCCCTGCGGCGGGGCGCTGAGATCGATCGGCGTAGCAATGTTCGCGATGCTTGTTGCGATCTCCGGCGCCAGGCCGCTGGTTTCCAATGCGCGAGCGCGCTGAACCCGCGTTATCTCGTTGCGGACATTGTCCACCAACGTGGTGTTCGGCGCGCCATTGGTCCACATGCGGACCGGCGCTGTTGATGACACCTTGGCAGGTATCCATACAGCAAGCGCAAGCGGGCGCTTGCCATCCGGCGTGTCGATCTCGTCACCCTTCAGCGGCTCTGCGAGCGCCTCGGCGAACGCGTCGGCTCCCTTTTGATCCGTGACGCCGGACGGCATTGGCGCCCTGACATAGGCTGGAGGATCGATGACGTAGGCAGGCGCTTCCTTCGGCTTGCCTGGTGCTATCCGTTCCCACGCGGCGTCGATGCCGCCTTCAGCAACGAACTGAGCAACCTGATCATCGCTGAACCAGCGTTCGCCCTTGGCCCAGATGGCGTCGGGCTGGATGGCGCCGAGCTCCCAGCGCTGCACATAGGCCGACAGGGCGCCGAGTTCGACGCGCTGGTAGTTTAGATTGAGGCGGCGATCGATGGCAGCTTCGTATTGTCCGGACTGGTCTAGCAGGACATAGGCGGAATCTGTCTGCGGCCGGAAGAAGCGGCCAGCGACCTGGCTGACGCCGATGACGACGGGCAGGACGAGGAGCATTACCCAGAAACCCCGCGTGGAGGCGATCTGCTTGTATTCGCGGGCGGCAACGAGAAGAATGTTCTTCACGGCAGCGTCTCCTGCTCGGGGCCGACAAGGTGGATGAACACGTCGTGCAGGCTCGGGCGGTGGCTTTCAAATCCACGCAAGGCAAAGCCATTCTGCGTGCAGACCTCCAGCAGGTCGCCGGGCGCAACGGCTGGCTTCAGCGACACGTCCCAGCTGTTCCAGCCATTGGCACCGGCGGCGCGCGTCGCCGATGCTATGCCGGGGAGGCTTGAAGGATCTGCTTCCGAGACCAGTGTAAGTCGACCTGGCAGACGCGCGCGCGCTTCTTCCTGCGTGCCTTCGAACACCTTCCGCCCACGCGCAAGAAGCACGATACGGTTCGTAAGTCGTTCGGCGTGCTGCATGATGTGGGTTGAGAAGACGACGGTGGAGCCAGCTCTCGCCATTTCGATGACGAGGTCCTCAAGAACTTTCTGGTTCACCGGGTCGAGACCTGAAAAGGGTTCGTCCAGGATGAGGAGCCGGGGGCGGTTCACCATGGCAGCTGCCACCTGGACCTTCTGCGACATGCCCTTCGACAGCTTCTCGACCATGGACCTGGTCCACTCGGACAGCCCGAAGCGTTCAATGAGACGCTCGGCTTCCTTTTTTGCCGCGGCAGCCTCCATCCCCTTCAGGCGACCGAAGTAGACGATGGTGTCGAGCACGGTCATCCGTCGATAGAGGCCGCGCTCTTCCGGCAGGAAGCCGATCTCGGATGCATTCTCGCGACCGGGCTTGCGGCCGAGGATTTCGATCGTGCCTGAAGAGGGGCGGATGATGTCGAGCGCCATTCGCAGGCTGGTGGTCTTGCCTGCGCCATTGCCGCCGAGAAATCCGAAAATGCCGCCTTCTGCGACTTCAAACGATAGATCATCGACGGCGGTGAATTCGCCGAAGCGCTTCACGACATGATCCAGCCTGAGGATGGCCATCGATGTCCCGTTCTCCAGGCCGCTGAAGCAGCTCTTGATGCCCGCGCCAGTCTGATAGTCGTGTCGCCCTGCGGATCCTTACAGGGTTGCGTAACGAGTAGTGGCCGAGGTGTGGGCCGGGGGCAACAGGGGGGCGCTTGCTGCTCGAATCAGATCGCAGGCTGGATCGGGCCTTCTGCGCGGCCGTTCACGAACTGGTTGATGTAGGCATTGCCGGAGACGTCTAGGGCGGACACAGGACCACGCCAGATGATGCGGCCTTCGTGGAGCATGGCGACGTCGTCGGCAATCTTGCGGACGGACGCCATATCGTGGGTGATCGAAACGGCGGCGGCGCCCAGCGCTTTCACCTGTTCGACGATGAGATTGTTCACGGCATCGGCAGTTATCGGGTCGAGGCCAGTGGTGGGTTCGTCAAAGAAGATAAGCTCGGGCGTTGCGATGATCGCGCGCGCAAGGGCGACGCGCTTCTGCATGCCGCCGGACAGTTCAGCGGGGCGCAGGTCTGCAGCAGATGCGGGCAGGCGGACCTTGGCGAGGTTCTCGATGGCGCGCCGTTTTGCTTCCGCGCGGCTTACGCCATCCCGGTAGAGCAGCGCGAAGGCGACGTTTTCCCAGACGGTGAGGCTGTCAAACAACGCACCGCCCTGAAACAGCATGCCGGTCCGCCTCCGCAGCGCGTCGAGCTGTTTGGAATCGGTTATCGGTAGTCCATCGAAGAGGATCTCGCCCAGTTCGGGCGTCATCAGGCCAAGCGCGGATTTGATGGTGACGGACTTGCCCGTACCCGAGCCGCCGATGATCACGAGCGATTGCCCCGGCGCGACTGTGAGGTCGACGCCTCGCAGCACATGCTTGTCGCCGAACGACTTGTGCACGTTGCGTAGTTCGAGAATTGGCTTGTGCGAGAATTCAATCACAGACCGATCCTCACGAAGATAGAGGTGAGGACATAGTTCGACGCGAGCACCAGCACCGCCGCGCCGACGACGGCAAGGGTCGCTGCCCGGCCCACGCCGCCAGCGCCGCCCTTCGACCGGTCGCCCTGATAGCAGCCCATGAGAGAGATGATGCCGCCAAAGAAGGCCGCCTTGATCAGGCCGGACCAGATGTCATTGCCGGTGACGAAGTTCCAAGTGTTACGCAGGTAGAGCGAGCCGTTGAAGTCGAGTGCGCCCACGGCGACCAGATAACCACCCAATACGCCAATGATGTCTGCGACCAGAACCAGCAGCGGCAGCGTCAGGATGCCGGCGATCACGCGCGGCGCATAGAGATAGCGTTCGGGATTCGTCGACAGAGTTAGCAACGCGTCGATCTGTTCGGTGACGCGCATGGCGCCGATTTCGGCGGCGATGCCGGCGCTGACCCGACCGGCAAGCATAAGCGCCGCGAGAACTGGCCCAAGCTCACGCGTGATGCCCACGCCAACGATGTTGGGGACGAACTGTTCTGCATTGAAGCGTGCGCCGCCTGTGTAGATGTTGAGAGCGAGTGCGGCGCCGATGAAGACCGCCGTGAGGCCGACAACTGGAAGCGAGAAGAAGCCGATCTTGAGGCACTGCCGCAGGACTTCGCGCACGTAGATCACCGGCGTCACACATGCGAGCAGCACGCGGCCGGAGAACGTCGCAATGCGTCCGATCTCGCGGAATCCGGCAAGCACCGTTCGGCCGATGAGGCGGAAAGGACGCAGGAGAGCGCTATCCTCAATGAGACTTGTCTGCGTCGGGGAGGTCGTCATTCGTCCCCCGCATAGCGCCGCTCGAGCCGGCTGCCCAGCCGTGTCAGGATTTCGTAATCGATCGTCCCCATGGCGGCAGCCACCTCCGAGAGGGGCATGTTGGGGCCGAGAATCTCGATGTCATCCCCCGTGGACACAGAAAGTCCGGTCACGTCTATGACGATAAGGTCCATGGAAACGCGACCGAGGATTGCGCGCTTCTGGCCCCGTACGTAGACGTGCGTCCGGTTGGAGGCGCTGCGGAGGTAGCCGTCCGCATAGCCGAGGCCAACGGTGGCGGTCTGGCTGTCGGCGGACGCGGTCCAGGAGCAACCATAACCGACCGTCTCGCCCTGCTTGACATCACGGACCTGAAGGATCGGGGCGGTCAGCGCCAAAACAGTGCGTGGCGCGATTCCTTCAGCGGGCGCGGGGCCTCCGCCATACAGCCCGATGCCTGGCCGGATCTCATCGAAATGATATTCGCCGCCGAGATACGTGCCGCCAGTGGCGGACAAGCTGCGCGGGACACCAGGCCAGAGCGCAGTGGCCTTCCGGAAGCGGGCAAGCTGGACAGGATTTGACGCGCTGTCTTCGTCGCCACACGCGAGGTGGCTGATGAGGCGCGTGGGCTTGGGCATCATCTTGGCGGCCGCGGCCCAATCCGCTTCCGACAGGCCGAGGCGGTTCATGCCGATATCGACGTGGACGGCGGCGGGCCGGTGCTGAACGCTGGAGCTCAGCCACAGGTCGATCTGTTCGAGATGGTTCAGCACCGGCTGGAGCTGGTACATCTGGAAAAGGTCGAGCGTGTCTGTGGTCACGCCGTGGAAGACGAGGATTTCCGGCGCAGGTCCCAACTGGCGGCGAAGGCTGGCGCCTTCTTTGGGCCAGGCGACATAAAAGCGTGTACAACCTGCCTTCAGAAGGGCCGATCCAACGCGGTCTGCGCCGAGCCCGTACGCGTCAGCCTTTACGACGGCAGCGGCAATAGCGGGCGAGGCGCGGCTCTGCATCATGCGCCAGTTGGCCACGATGGTGTCGAGGTTGATCTGAAGCGTCGGGCCAGCCATGAGCCCTCGCTAGTGCGATTTTCCGTACAGGTGAAGCGCTCTATTCCTCGCCGTCACGCAGGAAGCCGCGTCCGCCGCCCCCGCCAGACCCGCCCGGGCTAGGTGGGCGATCGTCCGAACGGCTGTGCTCGAGGTTCGAAAACCGAACGCGGGCAGGGTTGAAGCCCACTTCGACACGCCCGATGGGGCCGTGGCGCTGCTTCGCCAGGATGATTTCCGCCACGTTGAACTTGGCTGCCATCTGATCCTTCCACTCCTGGTGGCGCGGATCACCTTCGCCCGGCTCAAGGCGTTCGAGGTAGTAGGCTTCGCGGTAGATGAACATCACGACGTCCGCATCCTGCTCGATCGAGCCGGATTCGCGTAGGTCCGACAGCTGTGGACGCTTGTCCTCTCGCTGCTCGACGGCGCGCGAGAGCTGGGACAGCGCGATAATCGGGATCGCGAGTTCCTTGGCCAGCGCCTTCAGCGATTTGGTGATCTCGGTGACCTCCTGAACGCGGCCGTCGCTCTTGCGGCCGCCCGAGGACGTGATGAGTTGGAGGTAATCGATGATGAGCAGGTCGAGCCCTGTCGTGCGCTGCAGCCGACGGGCGCGGGCGGCGAGTTGGGAGATCGAGATGCCGCCGGTGTCGTCGATGAAAAGAGGGATACCCTCCATTGTCTCCGCCGCGTCCCGGATGGCTTCGTAATCCTTAGGGGTGAGTTCGCCGCGGCGCATCTTGTCGGACGGCACACCGGACACGTCGGCAAGCACGCGCGCCGCCAACTGGTCTGACGACATCTCGAGCGAGAAGAAGCCGACCACTGCGCCTTCGTCCGTCTTCATCGTGCCGTTTGGACCCGGCGAACGGCGGCAAATCCTGGCGGCATGATAGGCGATGTTTGTGGCGAGCGCAGTCTTTCCCATCGACGGACGAGCCGCAAGTATGATCAGATCCGACTTGTGGAGGCCACCCAGCTTGCGGTCGAGTTCGGACAGACCGGACGGAACGCCAGCGATCTTGCCATCGCGCTTGTAGGCGGCGGTGGCGGTCTGGATAGATGTGCTCAATGCCGAGTTGAAGGTCTGGAACCCCTGAGCGCCCGCGCCACGTTCTGCAAGCGAGAAGAGCTTGCGTTCGGCGTCCTGGATCTGGGCTTCGCCGGGAACTTCGAGGTCGCCCTTGACCGCCTGGTTGACCATGCCGGCGCCAATGTCGATCAGTTCACGTCGCAGCGAGAGATCGTGAACGAGGCGGGCGTAGTCGACGATTTCGGGTCCGAAGGCGGCGGAATCCAGCAGGTCGGCCAGGTATCGGGCGCCGCCGATCTCAGCCAGTCGCCCATCACGCTCGAAATGCTCGCGGAGTGTGACACCATCGGCGACGCGGCCGCCAGAGATGAGCCGGTCCAGCACTTCGAAGATTGCGCTGTTCGCGGACGCGTAAAAATCACGCGCTTTCAGGATGTCGGAGACACGCTGCTGGGCATTGTTGTCGAACAGGATCGCACCCAGGACGGCCATTTCGGCCTGCAGGTTGTGCGGCAGAACGGTCTGGGACGTGTTTTCGTGATCCTTCGCCATGGCCACTCTCTAGGCCAATCCTATCTGCGAATCGCGACTTGATTCCAGATATCCTCAGCTTGGTTGTCGCTGTTGATGGAGGGGCCCGACGCAGGGACGAGGCGCTATCTCCGCCCAAACCATGCGCCAATGCCGCCGGCAACGGCTCCGAGCAGAACTGCAACGAATCCGTAGATCAGCCCGTGCTGGCGCGAGAGATCAAAGAGCGTCTCATCCAGCCCAGTTCGGGCCAGCGTGAAATTCTGGCGAGCTTCGCCGACGACGCGACCATCCCGAAAGGCCACCGCCCGGACGCTGTATTCGCCCGGCGGCGCATTGACCGGCAGGCCGATGCTCGCGCGACGCAAGCCGCCCTCGAAGTGTTTGAAGTCAGCGTCGCCGAATGTGTAGAGACCCCGCTCCATCTTGAGATCGACAAATGCTTCGCGCCAGGAAAGGAGTTTGGGCGAGAGGAGCTGATCAACACGCGGTAACGCGGTTGCCTGCGCATTAAGCCCCGCCTCGATCATCGTTTCTGGCGATACGCTCGCGGTGACCACCGGCTCCGCGCCGATGGCGAAGACTTGGGGGGCGCCGACGAACTCGATGCGTTCTTCGCCCGAGGCCGTGCGGTGGGTCATGCGATGGGGAACGATCGGCCCGACAAGGGCTACAGCTATGCCTGAGGTTGGATTTTCCGGTTGGGGAGTGGCGGCGAAGACGATGATGCGAGAGTCGTTGTAGTTGACCTCGACCTCGATCACGTCCTGCGCGATCCCGGCAGCCATGATCGGACGTTCCGCGTCTTGGCGACGCTGAGCCTCTGCTGCGGTCGCGGTGAGGAGGGTCGTGGTCACGAGCAGGCAGCCTATGCGTGTCATAGCGTCTCCTCCAGCCGGTACTCTGGTTGGGGCGCAACGAACAACTCGTAGACCAGCCTTCCTGCAATCCCGAGGACCAGCAATGCGAGAAGAAGCCTCACCTGCGCCGCCTTCAGCCGCCGGCCGGCAATCGCACCATAGCGCGCACCGACGACGCCGCCGAGCATCAGAACCGCTGCGAGCACGAGATCGACCGTGCCGTTGAAGGTTGCCTGCAGGAAAGTAACGTAGGCGGTCAGGAAGATGATCTGGAACAACGACGTTCCAACCATCACACGCGTCGGCACGCCCAGCAGATAGACCATGGCTGGGGCCAGGATGAAGCCGCCGCCGACGCCCAGGATGGCAGCCAGCATGCCGACGAAGAAGCCTATGCCGATCGGGGGAATAATCGAGATGTAGAGGCCTGAACGGGGGAAGCGGCGCTTCATCGGCAGGCCGCGCATCCAGGCCCGGATACGGGTGCGTCGACCGGGATCACCGCCGGTCGTTCGCAGGGCTCCAACGCTTTCCCAGGCCATCAGGCCGCCGATCACGCCCAAGAAGATGATGTAGAGAAACGAGATCGTAGCGTCGACGACGCCAAAGGCCTTGAGAATGCTGAAAACCCCGACGCCGACGGTAGACCCGGCGAGGCCGCCCATCAGCATCAGCGTGCCAAGCCTGGTATCGACCTGCCTGTCGCGCCAGTGGGCGGACACTCCCGCAATAGAGGTTGCGAGTATCTGATTGGCCTGGGTTGAAACCGCCACGGCCGCGGGGATGCCATAGAAAATCAGGAGCGGGGTTAGCAGAAAACCTCCGCCCACGCCGAAAAGCCCTGAAAGGAACCCTACCAGTGTGCCGATCGCAACCAGGATCAGCGGATCGACAGCGATCTGTGCGATGGGCAGGTGAATCAGCATGACCCGTTCTAGACGCGCAAATGCGACGCTGAAAGCGGTTGCAGGCGACCGAGGCGAGATTGAACGGGCTGGCGCTTCGTCCGGCCCGTGATCGATGGGCCTCCGGCGCGCTAGTTTTCAGCGCCGAGGGTGGCTGTGCGCAGCTGACGGAGTAGCGATACGGTGGCCTCGCCTGTCACGGGAAGGTCGTTGGCGCGCTCGAACTGCCGGATCGCGTCGGCGGTCCGCGTGCTCAATTTCCCATCAGTCGTTCCCGGCGCGTAGCCGAGCCGCTGGAGCAGGCGCTGAGCCTCTGAAATCTGTGCCGGGGAAGCGATGTCCCACGACCGTTGGCCGAAATCCCCATTGGCGCGGGCGACTGGCTGTTTCGGGTTGAAGGCGCGGGCGCGGCGCTTGATCGATTCTGCCTGCGTCGGCTGCATTTCCGCCAGCAGGCCGCGTGCGCGGCGGCTGGCGTCCTGGTCCCCAGCGCGGCCGGCAATCTCGAACCAGTAGGCGGCTTCTGCCTTGTCCTCGCTGAGCCCGAGCCCTTGCTCGTAGAGGACGGCTAGGTTGTACTGGCTGTCCACAAGGCCGAGGTCTGCGGCCGTGCGGAACCATTCGACGGCAGCCGCATAGCTCTGCGCTCCAGCGTCACCCTCGGCGTAGAAGACCGCCAGGTCATGCATGGCCAGGCGGTTGCCGCCGATCGCAGCTTTCTCCGTCCAAGAGCGGCTTGCAGCAATGTCGCGCGGGACCCCTTCACCGCGTTCGTAAAGCTTGGCGAGGCGGTACTCCGCCATCACGAGGCCGCGCGCTGCGGCGTCGCGGAGCAGCTGCACGGCGCGCGTCTTCTCACCTGTATTCAGAAGTTCCAGGGCATAGTCATGCAAGGCGACAGGATCGCCTGCGCGCACTGCGTCCGACAGCGTTAGCGGCGGGGCAGGCGTTGCCACGACCGTGCTGGATGGAGCAGGAGCGGGAGGAATAGCATTCGCGCTATTCGCCGCCGTCGTCTCAGCCGGGATCTCATCAGCGAGAAGCCCGGCAGCAGGGTCAGTGTCATCGTCGGTGAAGAGCACGGTGTCAGGTGATCCGGCAGGCGCGGCCGCAACTTCCGGGGCGGGCGGTTCGAGTTTGGCGAAATCGTCGCCTTGCGCATCCTGCTTGCCGCGCATGACGGTAAAGGCGGCGCCGCCGGCGACGGCAACCGTAAGAACTGCCGAAGCAATCAACGGGCCCTTGCCGATACCCTTTCGGCCAGAACTCACCGCGGTCTCAACGCGTCGGCCCTGCCGTGCGGCGCGCCGTGCTTCCTCGAGATAGTCTGTGGACAGACGCCCGCGTCTATCATCGAGGGGCAGGTCCGCAACAAAGCCTTCACTCGGCGGCGGGGCGGGGCCGAGGAATTCATCGTCTGCTTCAAGCAGGTCTTCGATCCGGCTGGCAGGTTCGGACGCAAGCGCGCTTGCGGCTGCGCCATCTTCGAACAGGTGGGCGTCGCGACGGTCGAACGGCGGCGGCTCGACGCCGACGATTTCCGTGGTCTGGGGAAGTTCATCTACAGTGTCGATTGCCAACAGCCCAGCAGGTGCAATGCGAGACGCCGTCGATGAAGGCTCGTCGTCGAGGATCACATAGTCATCCGACACGATCGGGATGTCGCGCGAAACTTCCGGCTGTTCGATGTCGCTGCCGCGCGCGTCTTCAATGCTTTCAAGGCGTCGGGCGAGCGAAGACACCGTATTCTGCACGGGCGTAAGGGCCGCGGCGACCTGGTCGGCCGACTCGTCCATCCGACGCTGGACCTCGGACAGCATGTCGGAGAGCTTCGTCTCGTAGGAGCGCCCACTGTCGGAGAGGCGTGCTTCAAAAGCACGTTGGGAATCCTGTCCCTGAAGCTGAAGCCTTTCCACGGCGCGCGCGACCTGTTCGCCGATCTGGCCAATGGCGTGGGCGCTTCGGTGCTCGCTTGCCTTGACGCGTTCGTCCAGCTTGTCGGCGAGGCGGTCGATCTCCGTGCTGTCGAGCGGGCGGGCGGTGACGGCGGTTTCCGCCATGCGGTCGCTGAGGCGCTGGACGCTTTCGTCGTGCCGGCGCTGCAACCGTTCGGCAACGATCGCGACCTGTTCGCCAACGGCGTCGATCGCGCCAGCGCTTCGTTTTTCCAGAGCTTGCAGCTTGTCGTCGACGGCCGTGTTGAGGCGGCCGATGTCGGCGCGCGTGTTGCTTTCGACCGAACCAAGCCGCGCGTCGATCGTGTCGGCCAGGTTGGCGATTTCGCGGCGAACATCCTCGATGGAGCGCTGGTCCCCACGCGCTTCAACCACGCGAAGCCGATCATCGACGGCGCGCGAAAGACGATCGACCTGCGCGCTCATTGACTCTATGGCATCAGTCTTACGGGCTTCAGATACCTGTATCTGGTCCTGCAGCTGCCCGATCGTCCGCTCAAGCCGTTCGACCTTCTCGGGATTGCCGGTACGCAGCGCTTCTTCGAGGCGGCGCTCCATGTCGGCGCGGGCAGCGTGGAGCGGACGCGCCATGTCTTCGGCAAAAGCATCGAGACGCTTCTGGAACACCTGCTGCAGTTGCGCCATGTCCTCCGCGGGCCGGCCTGCGCCCTGCTGCAGGCGTCCGTCGATGTCGGTGACGGCGCGTTCGAGCACGTTAACGGCGGTGTCTGTCTTGCGCTCGGTGCGGGTGACGCGTTCAGTGATCCGGCTGACCGCGTCGCTGAGCGTGTTCATCGCTTCGCGGGTCTTTTCCTCGATGGCGTCGACGCGGTCGAGCACCTCCTTCGACATCGCGCGTGAGCGGGAGAGGTTGGACTCGAGTGCACGCTCCATGCGCCATGTGGTGTCGCCGACGGCGCGCTCGGCCTTGGTCTCGAACAGTTCGAAGCGCGAGGCAGCGTCGGTGATGCGGGCGAGACCAGCTTCGATGCGGCGTTCGGTCGAGGACATCTTTTCCTCGATCTGGTCGACGCGGCCGTTGACGCCAGCGGTGTTGGAACGGACTGCGCTACTGATCGCCTGGCCCATGGAACGGGCAACGTCGTCGACTTTCGAGGCAACTTCACTGACCTTGTCATCGAAAAGCGTGCGCAGGTTTTGCTGCTCATGCTCTGCCTCGCCGAGACGCTCCTGAAGCGTTTCAGAGAGCCGCCCGAGCGAGGCTTCGAGCGTCTTCAGGCCCTCAAGTGTCTCGCCTGAGCGATTTTCTGCTTCCAGCGCGCCGATACGATTGCGCAGTGCGGATTGGGTCGTCTCGATTTCGCCCATTGCGCGCGTGACGCGTTCCAGCGCCTGCAGTTGCGCCTTGCCCGAGGCATCGACCTTGCCCATCAAGCCCAGAATCGACTTGTCGATCCCAGATATTGCGCGAGCGGAACGACCTGTGGATGCTTCAAGGCGTTGGGAGAGCTGGTCGATTTCCTGCGACATTCGTCTCAGATCACCGTCGGCGGCGGCGCGGGGCATCGGATCGGAGAGGTCGATCTCGCGGAACTCGTGCTCATCACCTTCAAGCAGAAGGGAGTTGAGGTACTGACCCAAGGTTACGCCCTGACGCGCCGCGCGCTCGCGAGCGACGGATCGCGCCTTCGGGTCGATCCCCTTCACGCTCCAAGGCGCCTGAGTCATGTCCAGCTCCGAATCGGATTGCGAGTTTGTCGTGATCCGGTATCCGGGGACAGTTGGCGATCAGGGACTTAAAGGCGCGTTAAGCATGAATTCTGGGGGTCCCCCAAGCCCCGGACCTGACAGGTTGACGCAGGGGGTAGGTAACACTACGTATTGCAGAGCGTTAACTCATTGGCGCGGCCTGTGCTCCCCCACAGTGCACATAAAAAATGCAACGGGAGGCAGAGTTTGAAGACGTACACCATCAGTGAACTTGCGCGCGAATTCCAGGTGACTCCGCGCGCCTTGCGCTTCTACGAGGACAAGGGATTGCTGCAGCCCACGCGTGACGGGCTGAACCGTGTCTATTCGACCCGTGACCGCGCAAGATTGAGGCTAATCCTGCAGGGCAAGAGCGTTGGTTTCTCGCTGTCGGACATCCGTGAGATCCTTGATCTCTATACGCTCGAAGGTCACCGCGCGCAGCTCAAGCTGTCGCTCAAGAAGTCGCGCGAGCAGATCAAGAACCTCGAGAAACAACGTGAGGACATCGAAGCAGCCCTTGAGACACTCCAGAAAGGTGTCTCGTGGGCCGAAGAAAAGCTGCAGGAGCTTGGGCCTGGTCCGGATGTGGAACAATCGGCGCGCGCCTATGAACGCGTCGCGCGTGCCGGCCTTGACGGTGACGTCGCCCATCTCGACAGCTGACATCTGATCTTTTGCTGACGCTAAGTCAGTCTCGACGACTGGGCTCTTGGTGATATGACGCCGTGCATTGGTTGCCGGCTGCGTGACCGCACGCGCCTGCAGCCTGTCTTGCATGGTTGCAGGTGGAGGTTCGATGCCCAGATATCAGGCGCCGCTCAGGGACATGAAGTTCCTGCTCAACGAAGTGCTTGAGATAGGGTCGTATTCCAACCTGCCGCGGTTTGCCGACGCTCCCCCTGACGTTATCAACGCAGTGCTGGATGGCGGCGCAGTGTTTGCGCAGGAAGTGCTGCAACCGATAAACGCCATTGGCGACCGGCAGGGTTGCAGGCGGAACGCGGACGCATCCGTGAAGACGCCGGACGGCTTTCAGGTAGCCTATAGGCAGATGTCCGAGGATGGCTGGATGGCCATTTCCGCCGATCCGCAATGGGGCGGGCAGGGCCTGCCCCGTGTCGTTTCGATGCCGTTCCTTGAGATGTGCTCGTCGGCCAACATGGCATTTTCCATGTACCCTGGCCTGACGCGGGGCGCCGCCGAGGCGATCCAGGAGGGTGGATCTGCCGAGCAGAAAAAAACCTACCTGACCAACATGATGACCGGCAAATGGGCCGGCACAATGAACCTTACGGAACCCCAGTGCGGGACTGATCTGGGGCTCATCCGCACCAAGGCAGTTCCGCAGCCGGACGGGACCTACAGGATCACCGGACAGAAGATCTGGATCTCCGGCGGTGAGCAGGACCTCACTGAGAACATCATCCAGCTGGTGCTTGCTCGCATCGAAGGTGGACCTGAGGGCATCAAGGGCATTTCGCTCTTCATCGTGCCGAAGTTCCTGGTGAACGCTGACGGCTCGCTGGGCGCCCGCAACGCATTTCAGTGTGGCGGCCTCGAAGAGAAGATGGGCATCCACGGCAATGCCACGTGTGTGATGCACTACGAAGGCGCGACCGGTTACCTCGTGGGCGAGGCTCACAAGGGCATGCGCACCATGTTCGTCATGATGAATGAGGCGCGGCTCGGCGTCGGCATGCAGGGCCTCGCGCAAGCGGAAGTGGCGTTCCAGAACGCAGCAGACTTTGCGCGCGAGCGCCTGCAGGGCAGGTCGATCACCGGAGTCAAAGCGCCTGACAAGGCGGCCGATCCGATCATCGTGCATCCGGACGTGCGCCGCATGCTGATGGACATGAAGGCGTTCACAGAGGGCGCGCGCGCCTTCGCCTACTGGACCGCACTGCAGGGCGACCTGCTGCATGTGTCGCCGGATGCGCATGTGCGCGAGAAGGCAGACGACCGGATGTCGCTGCTGACGCCCGTGATCAAGGCCTTCCTCACCGACCGCGGGTTCAAGTGCGCCAACGACGCGCTGCAACTGCATGGCGGTACGGGGTACACGCGCGACCAGGGCGTGGAGCAGTTCGTGCGTGATGCACGGATCGCGCTGATCTATGAAGGCACTAACGGTATACAGGCGCTCGACCTTGTCGGCCGCAAGCTGGCGGCCAATGGCGGCCGGGCGGTGTTCGGCTTCTTCAGCGACCTCGAGGAATTTGCCTCGTCCAACGAAGGTAATGAGAAGCTGAAGCCTCACGTGGAAGGCGTTCAGCTCGCGACCGGGCAGCTGAAGGAAGCCACGATGTGGCTAATGCAGAACGGCATGTCCAACTTCGACAATGCCGGCGCTTCGAGCCATGACTACCTGCAGCTTTTCGGACTGACAGCCTTTGCACTGATGTGGGCCAAGATGGCCAAGGCAGCTCTGGAGCGGGCGGGAACGGGCGATCAGTTCTATGCCGACAAGCTCGCTACCGCTCGCTATTTCTTTGAGCGTGTCTTGCCTGACGCTACGTCACATCTCGTAAAGGTAAAGGCCGGCGCGGGGCCCGTAATGGCACTCGGCGCCGACGCATTCTGAAGGGGCGCCCGAGTTCGGCGCCCCACCCATTCGGCTCCGCCTGGAGCCTGACCTCAAGAGGAGGCCGCCATGGCCGATGCATTCATCTACGACGCCGTTCGCACGCCGCGGGGCAAGGGCAAGAGCAGTGGGGCGCTGCACGAGATCACATCGCTGCAGCTGGCGACGCAGACGCTGCGGGCGATCAAGGAGCGCAACGGAATGAAGGACACTGCGAAGATCGATGATGTGATCTTCGGCTGTGTGACGCCTGTCGGTGAGCAGGGTTCTGACATCGCGCGTATCGCCGTGCTGAATGCTGATTACTCAGAGACGACGGCGGGCGTGCAGGTGGATCGCTTCTGCGCATCCGGCCTTGAAGCCTGTAACATCGCGGCGGCGAAAGTCATGACCGGCGAGGCCGACATGGCGATCGGGGGCGGCGTTGAAGCGATGAGCCGCGTGCCGATGGGATCGAACGGCGGAGCCTGGGCGTCGAACCCGGAAATCGCGATGAAGTCCTACTTCGCGCCGCAAGGCATCGGCGCCGACCTGATCGCCACCAAGTACGGGTTCTCGCGCGATGACGTGGACGCTTACGCGGTCGAGAGCCAGAAGCGCGCCGCCAAGGCTTGGAGAGAAGGCCGGTTCTCGAAATCGGTCATACCGGTGAAGGACCAGCTTGGCGTGACCATCCTGGCCCACGACGAGACCGTTCGCGGTGACACCACGATGCAGACGCTTGCTGCCCTCAATCCGTCGTTCGAGCAGATGGGAATGATGGCGTTCGATGACGTCGTTAAGCAGCGCTATCCCGAGATCGAGAAGATCAACCACGTGCACCACGCCGGCAACTCGTCGGGAATCGTTGATGGCGCGTCCGCGGTTCTGATCGGCAGCAAGCAGTCCGGCGACGAACTGGGTCTCAAGCCGCGCGCCAAGATCCGCGGCTTTGCCTCGATCGGTTCCGAACCATCCATCATGCTGACCGGGCCGTCGCTGGTGACGCAGAAGCTGCTGAAGAAGCTTGGCATGGAAGTTGGCGATATCGACCTTTACGAACTCAACGAGGCCTTCGCCTCGGTCGTGCTGCGGATGATGCAGCATCTCGACATCCCTCACGAGAAGATCAACGTGAATGGCGGCGCCATTGCGATGGGTCACCCGCTCGGCGCAACCGGCGGCATGATCCTCGGCACGATGGTCGACGAGCTGGAGCGTGCGGACAAGACAACTGCGCTGATCACGCTCTGCGTCGGCGCAGGCATGGGCACGGCCATGGTTATCGAGCGGGTGTGATGCGGATCGATGAAGCCAAACTCAGCGCGCTCGTGATTTCCGCGCTTACGGGTATCGGCCTCACGCTGTTTCTGAACCAGGCGATGCGCGATCTCGGCACAGTGCTGACGATCACTGTCCCGGTGACGCTGGTGATGGGCGCGGTGCTGTTCGTGTTTGCGTCCGACAATATCAAGAAAGACGGCGACAAGCCGCCGAAAGGTGAATGACCATGAATCTCGAAACATTCGGCTGGGACGTAGATGCAGACGGCATTGCGACGGCTACATTCGACGTACCCGGCCGCTCAATGAACACGCTGACGGCCAAGGCCATCGCCGACCTCAGCGCCATCGCCAAGGAAGTGGCGACCAATGACGCGATCAAGGGCCTCGTCATCACCTCGGGTAAGACCAGCGGGTTCTGCGCCGGCGCTGACCTTGGTGAACTTGGCGGCGGCTCGGGCGGCGGCACAGACAAGGGCGATCCGGAAGCGCAGCTGAAGGCGGCGTTCGAGCGCTCGTTTGGCATGAACAAGCTGCTCCGCACGCTGGAGACCGGCAAGAAGCCGGTGGCGTGCGCCATCAACGGTCTGGCGCTTGGCGGCGGCCTCGAAGTTGCGCTGGGGTGCCACTACCGCATCGCCGCCAGCGACAATCCCAGACTGCAGCTCGGTCTGCCGGAAGCCAAAGTCGGCCTGATGCCGGGCGGCGGCGGCACGCAACGCCTTCCGCGCCTGATGGGCGCGCAGGCGGCTGCGCCCTTCCTGTTGCAGGGTGAGAGCATGACGGCCGAACAGGCCAAGTCGAACGGCGTCGTGCATGATCTCGCGCCGACGAGCGAGCTGGTCGCCAAGGCCAAGGCCTGGTGCAAGGCCAACCCCAACGCCAAGGCGCCTTGGGATGATCCGAAATTCAAGCAGCCAGGCGGACTTCCGAGCTCTCAGGGCGGCTCGACGGTGTTCACTTTCGGCGCGGCCATGCTGGCCAAGCAGACATGGGGCAATTACCCGGCACAGAAGCACATCCTTTCAGCGGTCTATGAAGGCCTCAGCGTGCCGATGGATGCCGCCTTGCGCATCGAGAGCCGCTATTTCGTGAAGACGCTGATGACACCGGAAGCGAAGGGGATGATCCGCTCGCTCTTCCTGTCGATGCAGGATCTGTCGAAAGGCGCATCGCGCCCGTCCGGCTTCCCGGCGTTCGAGATCAGGAAGGCTGTCGTGGTCGGCGCCGGCCTGATGGGCGCTGGCATTGCCTATGTGCAGGCCAAGGCCGGCATCCCGACCGTGCTGCTCGATGTGAGCCAGGAAGCCGCCGAGAAGGGCAAGGCTTACTCGCAGCGTATCGTCGACAAGGATGTGTCGCGCGGGAAGTTGTCGAAAGAGAAAGGCGATGCGCTGCTCGCCCTGATCACGCCGTCAACGGACTATTCGCTCGTCAAGGGCGCGGACATCGTTGTCGAGGCCGTGTTCGAGAATGTCGAACTCAAGGCGAAGGTGACTGCGCAGATCGAGGAGAATCTCGGCGAAAACGCCGTAATGGGCACAAACACGTCGACACTTCCGATCACGGGCCTCGCAAAGGCTTCGAAGCGCCCCGCCAACTTCATCGGTATCCACTTCTTCTCGCCGGTCGAGCGCATGGGTCTGGTCGAGATCATCATGGGCAAGGAGACGACCCAGGAAACGCTCGCGAAGACGATGGACTACGTGCTGAAAATCAAAAAGACACCGGTGGCGGTGAACGATTTCCGCGGCTTCTACACCAGCCGCGTGTTCGGCACCTATCCGGAAGAGGGCATGACGATGCTGGCCGAAGGCATTGCGCCGGCGATCATCGAGAATGTAGGTCGCATGGCAGGCATGCCGATGGGCGCGCTTGAAGTTTCGGACTCGGTCGGCATCGACACGATGCTGAAAATCGGGCGCGAGAGCGCCAAGGTTGCCGGCCGCTCCTATGAGCAGAATCCCGTCGGCGATCTGGTTGCCTGGATTGTCGAGAGCCAGAACCGCGTCGGCCGCAAGGCCGGCAAGGGGTTCTACGACTACAACGACGCCGGCAAACCCTCGCGCCTCTTCCCCGACATCGGCAAGAAGATCGACATCAAGGTGACGGAGTGCCCGCCGGCGCTGAAAGAAGAGCTGACCAAGCGCTTCCTTTATCGACAGTGCGTTGAAGTCGCCCGCTGCTTCGAGGAGGGCGTCATCCTCGATGCGCGCGATGCAGACATCGGCTCTATCCTCGCCTGGGGCTTTGCGCCCTACACGGGCGGCGTCTGCTCGTTCATGGACCTGAAGGTCGGCATCAGGACGTTCGTCGAGGAGTGCGACGCGCTCGCCGAGAAACACGGCGAACGCTTCCGCCCGAATGCGCTCCTGCGCGACATGGCCGCCAAGGGCCAGACCTTCTACTCGCGTTTCCCGCCGAAGGACCAGAAGGCAGCTGCTGCCTGATCAGGCCTTAGCTGATCCAGTTGAAGTGCCGGGCGAGTGATCGCCCGGCACTTTCGGTTCTGGATGTACTTGGGTGTGTTGACCAGTCCGATGTCGAGACCGACCCTCGAACCGTCAAGTCCGGGAAGGTTGCCCATGTATCGGTTAGTCTCTGGAGCTCTTGCTGCGCTCGCTCTCTGCGGCTCCGCCAACGCAGATGTTGCGCTAAAGGCGCCGGACCGGTCACGATCTGTGTCGTCACCGAGGCGCCGCTTAACCTGGGCTCTGCGTGGACGCGGCTGGTGGATGTGGGAAGCTGGTGGAATGGCTCACACAGCTATTCGGGTGATGCGAAGTCACTGTCGCTTGATGCGGAGCTGCGCTCACGTGATCCAAAAAAGGTGGGCGCTCTTTCGAGCGCCCACCCGAGATCCATAACTGTTGAAATGATCAGCCTTCGATGACCGGGCGCAGGACGACCTGCACGCGGCGGTTTACCGAGCGCTTGGACTCCGTGTCGTCCGGCACGACAAGTGGCTGGCTCTCGCCGAGACCGCCGGTCGCCATGCGCTGACCCAGGACGCCCTTGCCCTGCAGGTAGACGCGTACGGCTTCGGCGCGACGGTAGGACAGGTCGAGGTTGGCCTGCTCCGCGCCTTCGGTCGATGCGTGTCCGATGATGTCGATCGTCGTCCTCGGATAGAGGTTGAGCGACCCCGCGACCTTGTCGAGCGTCGGCATGAAGGACGCGTCGATGCTCGACGAGCCCTTTGCGAAGGTAACATCGGACGGCATCACGAGTTCGATGCGGTCGCCGACCCGCTGGATCCCGATGCCGCTCGAGGCGACCTTGCGGCGCATGTCTTCTTCCTGGCCGTCCATGTAGCGGCCGATACCCGCGCCGGCGAGCGCGCCGACGGCTGCGCCTACAGCGGCGTTGCGTCCGTCATTGCCGCCGGCAAACACGCCACCGAGGCCGCCGACGATCGCGCCAATAGCGGCGCCACGGCCCGTATTGCCGTAGATCGACTCGCCCGTGATCGGGTCGGTCGCGCATGCGCCAAGCGCCAGCGCCGAGGCCATGAATACGAGGGTCCGCTTCATCGATTTCTCCCGCTCAGTCCGAATCGACGCCCACGCCGATTCGCGCCGACGAATATCGGCGACGCTGAGGGCATAAACGTGGCACGATTGGATCGGTTGGGCCTTTGTTGGTTCAGCGATGGATCCATCGGCGCCCCAACTGCGTGTGCTAGCGCGTGAGATTAGTCAGATATTCCTTGCGGGCGCCAGGTCATTCTGCGGGTGCTCTTCGGCAGCCACGTAGCCAGCAGTTCAAATTCCAGCAAAATCAGCGACGTATTACTGGAAAGTCATACAGTGTCGCCGTGGACGGCCCGCGATGGCACAGGGCTCCTCACCGGACGCGGAAGTGCTAGTGTGCGAGTCTGGAGATCGACCGCGGATGCGGGACGTTTCGGGTTAGAACGAGGATCCACAGGTATGCCGAGTGTCGTCGGCCGAGACGGTGCGCTTAAGCGGATGTCCGCTGTGATGGCCCTAGCGCTGTGCGCCAGCGCATGTGGCGACAATGCTGCGCATACGGCCACGGTTGATCCCGCCGCCGCCAGCATAACGACCGGCGTGCAGATGACCGGCGCGGGTCCGTCCGATCCGGTCAACTCACCGATCGTGAATGCGCCGACAGGACCGCTGGACACCTCAACCTGGGTCCTGCCGGCGCCGTTCTATGCGGCAGGCGATGAGCCAGCCTGGCGCATGGAAATCATCGATGGCTGGTTTTCGTTCAAGCGATCGGGTCTGAGGGCGATCGAGGAGCCGCTCGTTCAGCCGCGTCAGGAAAACGGCGCCGACATTTTCGTAACTGGGTCGCTCACCGTGACGGTCAAGCGCGAAGGCTGCAGCACGGAGGCAGGCGGAAGCGGCGAGTTTTCCGCGCTGGTGACGTTCGATGAACTGAACTTCGACGGTTGTGCTTTTTCCGGAGCGATGGCCAACACATCCGTCGAGGCGGCGACGGTGATTGAGTCCCTGGGGCCGATCGATTCCTGCCTGGCGCAGCTGGGCCAGCCGGCACTCGCGACTGCCGTGTATCCCCGTCAGGATGGCGAGCAGGTCGCCGTGGGACTGCGTTCCAAGTCCGGCGTGCTCTACGAATGCCTGACGCAGGTTTCGGACGCCGCAGTTCTTTCGCTCGACCCAATCGAGCAGGGCGCCCAGCCGGCCTGGATGAGCCGGATGCGCTTCGTGCGCGACGGGATCCAGCCTGCAGCGGAATGTCCGGATGCGGAGGAGGTCCGTATTGGCGACAAGGTCGTCGGGCGCCTGCTCGGACGCGCCTGCAAGTTCTAGCGTCGCCTAGTTCCAGGGTTTGTAGACGTTTGGTCCGGAGGCCGTCGGCCTCGGCGTGGGTTGCAGCTTGGGCGCTGCTTGCATGAGGCGCTCGAAGCTGGAAGGCGTTGATTGCTCCACGCCCTGCACCGACCGTACGCTGATGCCGTGGGCCAACATGTCGGGTTGCGCCGATTTGGGCGGCGGCGTGGAACCTTCGACAGCATCGGTTTTTGCGAAGCTCGCGGTTTGTCCGAAGGCAGCAGTAGCCTCCGCCGGCAGCTTCGTCGGGGGTGGCGACAGCGAGGACAGGATCGTCGCGATGGCCTGCTCGGCGCCCCGTGCAATGCGTTGGGCGCGGCTGGCCATTTCAGTCACGCGCGTGGCGTATGTGCCATCTCCGCTTGGCCAGTTGACCGCCGCAAGAACATCGGAGGGCGCTGTCTCAAGTTCGCGGCCATCGGCGCGGAGCAGGCGCAGGGACGGCGGCGCGGCAGCGATTTCGACAACGTAGCCCTCAGTCTCGAGGCGGACGGCGCCTTGCTCGCCTTCTGTCCAGGCGAGGCTGTCCGCTGACGTGAGTTCGTGCAGCTTGCGGATCAGTTGCTGGGTTGATGCATGCAGCATGGATGGCGCCCTTGTCCCAGGCGAAACATGGAAGCATGACCCGGCAGGGTCAAGTCTGACACGGATTGCCGACGCGCCGGGCAATGTGGCGGGCGAGCGTGCCGGTGTCCTTCGTCTCACACTCCCAGATCACGACAGGTTTCCAGCCGAGCTTTCGGAGGTGGTACAGAGAAGCAGCATCACGCGCCACGTTACGCGCAATCTTCGCCTGCCAGTAGGCGCGGTTGGCTGTCGGGACACGCGCGCCGCGTGGGCAGTCGTGGCCGTGCCAGAAGCATCCATGCACGAACAGCGCGACGCGGCGTGACGGGAAGACGACGTCCGGCTTCCCAGGCAGGTCGCTGCGGCCGAGACGGAAGCGGAGGCCGAGCGCGTGGGCCCGGCTGCGTACCCTGAGCTCCGGCGCGGTGTCGCGCGACTTAACGGCGCGCATGACGGCGGAGCGTTTCTCGGTGTCGAAGACGTCCGTCATCAGAGGTTGTGTCTTTCCGCGTCTGGCGCAGATTTACACTCATCGATTCCACAAACTGGAGGCAGCACAATGGCGCGGACCACACATCGCAGCTCCAACGGCACGAAGCTATATGCTGTACGAGACGCGGAGGGCCAGTTTAAAGGTATCCAGTCCTACAAGCGCGCGCACAGGCAGGATGTAAAGCGCGTGAGCAAGGCGGAGACGGCTGCGAAGAAAGTGGGGAAGAGGAACGCCGCTCAGGCTGTCGTGAAGAAGACGCCAGCGAAGACGAAGACTGCGAAAAAAAGCCGCAAAGAAGAAATAGGTCAGGCCGCCGCTCGCGCTGAGCCGCCGGTGGTGAGTGGCGCCAGAAGGTGTTCGGCGAGCCAGCGGACGACGGGGACGGACACCCCGTCGCCGACGACTTTGAGGGCGTTGGTTTCGGCTGCGGGCAGGCGATAGCTGTCGTCGAGCCCCATCAGGCGCGCGGCCTCGCGCGCGGAAACGGCGCGGAGCCGGGTGCGACCGCTTTCGGTGACGAGCAGCAATTGTTTTGATGATCCTCCCGCCGGTGTGCGGAGGCAACCGGCGAGACCGTCATAACGGATCTCGGCGCGCTGGATGCGTTGACCGTTCTCGATGCGTATGCGGCGGAAGACCGCGCCTGCATTCCAGCTGGGCGTCTGTAAGGCGGCTTCGACGCGCTGTCGGTGAAGCGGGGTCATCTGGTCGATCAGTTTGCGCGCTGCGGCGTCGGACCGCCACGCATGTTCCGGCGGATTGCGATCGAGGAGTGAGGCGAGGTCAGCGTTGCGCTTCGTTGGCTGAGGAAGGCGCCACCAGACCCAGGCGAGGTGTGTGGTGTCAGGCAGCGCCTCGACGGCGGCGCGGAGGTTGGGCGGGTGGAAGGTGAGGTCGGGTCTGTCGGCTTCCAGCCCGGCCGGGATGCGGCCCTTGTGCGCGATGATGAAGAGGCGCGGGCGCGACTGAGGCGAGAACAGCGCGGCGTCGATCAGCATTGCCCCGACGCGGAAGCCTGCGTCGGCGAGCTCGGTGATAAGGACCGTGAAGTCACGACCATTGTGGGACGAGAGGAGACCGGCGACGTTTTCGATGACGATCGTCTTTGGCGCGCGGGGGGAGAGTTTCTCCATGACGTTCCAGAAGCCCCAGAACGCGCCGGAGCGGGGCGCGTTGAGGCCGCGCCGGCTGCCAGCGAGGGACAGGTCCTGGCAAGGAAAGCTGGCCCAGGCGAGGTCGGCTGTAGGCAGGCTGGCGGGGACGAGGTTCCAGACATCGCCCTGTTCGATGCGCGCATCAGGGAAGTTGGCCCTGTAGGCGGCGCATTTCATAGGGTCGAGGTCGTTGGCGAAAGCGCAATCGAACCGGCCCGAGAGCCCGACATGAGCCATGCCGCCGCCGGCGAAGAATTCGAGAAACGAAGGGCGGGCGAATGGCATGAAGTGAGGGTGCCGTGATTCGGGCCCGTGTGCGCGGAGCCGTTCCCGGAAGCAGGCGGCTTTGGGTCAATGCAACGCCCGCAAGTAGCGGTCCAGAGACGCCGGGTGGCCGTGCGCTATCACGCGCCCCAGCGCCTGCCTCGACGGGCGCCCACTGCATGCGCTGCTCAGCATCAACGCTTCGTGAGATCTGTGGGAACCGTCAGCGCCTGGGAGCGGATGCGGTGGATACGAGGGTGTTCCTCGAGGAGGACGCCGCCGCTTGCTTGCAGGTCCATCAACGGGCGGCGATAGGCCCATAAGCAGCCATCAACCTGTGACCCCTGGGTGATGGGATCGGGCTGGTCGACCCTTATAACGGGTGATCATTACCGAGGGCGTGATCCACCTGCGAAGCAGGCGGGACAGGCGGACGCGATACGGATTATTCTGGGGTCCGGGCTCAGTCGAACATCTTCGAGATGGACTCGTCGTTCGCGATGCGGCGGATGGCTTCGGCGATCAGCGGGGCGAGAGAGAGCGTCCGGATCTTCTTGGCCTTTGCGACGGATTCGGATGCCTGTATCGTATCGGTGATGACCAGCTCTTTCAGCTGGGACTTGTCGATATTGGCGGCGGCGCCGTTGGAGAGTACGCCGTGGGTGACGTAGGCGGCGACTTCCTTTGCGCCGTTCTTCAGCAGCGCGTCGGCGGCGTTGATCAGCGTGCCGCCCGAGTCCGTCATGTCGTCGATCAGGATGCACTTCCGGCCGGCGACATCGCCTATGATGTTCATCACTTCCGACTCGCCCGCCTTCTCGCGGCGCTTGTCGACGATGGCGAGGTCTGCGTTGAGGCGCTTGGCGAGGGCGCGGGCGCGCACGACGCCGCCGACGTCCGGCGAGATGACCATCAGGTCCTGGCTGGTGTACTTCTTGAGGATGTCGTCGGCAATGTCGGGCTGGGCGAACAGGTTGTCGGTCGGCTTGTCGAAGAAGCCCTGGATCTGTGCCGCATGCAGGTCGACCGTGACGACGCGGTCGGCGCCAGCGACGGTGATGAGATTGGCGACGAGCTTGGCGGAGATCGGCGTACGCCCGTCGGTTTTGCGGTCCTGCCGTGAGTAACCGAAATAGGGAATGACGGCGGTGATGCGGCGGGCGGAGGCGCGGACGAGCGCGTCCATCGTGATAAGCAGTTCCATCAGGTGGTCGTTGGCGGGCGCCGAGGTCGACTGGATGATGTAGACGTCCTGGCCGCGGACGTTCTCATTGACCTTCACGAAGACTTCGCGGTCCTTGAAGGTCTTCACCTCCGTATCCGTCAGGCGCATGTCGAGCCGATCTGCGATGCGCTGCGCGAGCGGCCGGTTTGCGTTGCACGAGATGAGTTTCATCTGCCCGCACTCCCGTTTATCGCCGCTCCTCATTGGTTAGAATGAGGAGGCTCTCGTCGGCGTCACGCTTCTGTCGCAGAATCGGCTGGACTGCAATCGTCGCGGGTGAGGATTCCGGGGAGTTGCTTGGGCGTGCTGTCGCGGCCACAGCGGACCGATTTGCCGCGGGGCGGCAATTGGGACCTTTGTTAAGCTTATTGGGAATGGCTTGTAAGCAGTCACGCCGCTTGCGCGGGCGTGCTGGTCATCAGAATGGTCATGGGGGAAATGCGTAATGCACCCCGCTCGATCCGTTTGGTGTATCTCACCCCGTCTCCTGCTTCAGAGCTTCATGGCATTTCCGCGCGCGCGTGTAGGAAATGGCATGGGCGACCGAGAGCGCCGGCATCGTGATGAGGGCCGCCACCGCTGTATTCGCAACGCTTGAATCGCTGCCCAGGAAGGCGAGGATATTGAGAAAGGCCAGGTCGAGCACAATCATCTGGGGTAAGACGAGCCGTCAGAAAACATCGTTCGCGAAAAGCCTTTCTGCATCTTCGATTTGCATCACCACCCCCTTAGTCCTCCCGAACGAGCGCTATTCCCGCGCTCTACCCCAGCAGCATGATGCCGGTCATGTTGCGTCCGCAGTCGCGTTCGCCGGCCTTCACCGAGTGGCGGTGGGAGAAATAGTCGTCCTGCTGGGTCAGGGTGTCGTCTGCGAGGGCGTCTATGTGGCCGACGCCCATGCGGGCGAGGCGTCCGGAGCAGTAGCGCTTGAGGTCGAAGAACTGCCGGTCGCCTGTACCGGGCTCGAACAGAATCTCGGCCCAGGGGGTAGCGTCCAGGACGGCGTCGGCGAGGTCGGGGCCGACTTCGAAGGAAGATTGTGAAAGGCACGGGCCAATGCCGGCGACCATCTTCGCTGGATCGCCGCCGATCTGCTCCATGGCTTCGACGGCGGCTTCGATGACGCCGCCGACGGCGCCCTTCCAGCCGGCATGGATTGCCGAGATCACTGCGTTGTGCGGATCGCAGATCACGATCGGCGCGCAGTCGGCCGCGAGCACGCCGAGGAGAAGGCCGGGGCGCTTGGTGACGAGGGCGTCGCACTCCGGGCGGTCATTGGGGGCGTAGGCGGTCTCGGTAATGACGGCTTTCGTGGAGTGGATCTGGCGTGGGCTAGCGAGCTTATCAGGCATCGCGCCAAGGGTGTGACAAACACGGCGACGGTTCTCGAACACCTTCTCCGGTTCGTCCCCCGATCCGGGACCGCAGTTGAGCGACTTGTAGACGCCGTTAGAGACGCCGCCGCGCCGACCGAAGAAGCCGTGGCGCACGTGCATGCTGAGCCGCTTGAGTGCAGGGGCTTCTTCGAAGGGCGGGCGGATGTCCGTCATGGCGCGCTCGCTAGCATGATTGTTCAGAACGCTGGAGGCGTTTCGGCGCCCGGTGATGTGATGGCGAGGACCTGGAAGCGGGCGCCCATTTCGCTTGGCTCGACCAGTTTGTTGACGGCGGCGCGGGTATCGGCGGCGCGCTCGGGGTTGGCGCGCGAAAGTGTGTCTGCTCGCTGCAGAGCGCCGAGACGGATAAGGAAATCGGATTGCGGGACGGGGCCGTGGATGCTGAGACCTTGCTCCCTGCAGAGGCGGACGAGCCGGCCGAAGTCGACGTCGGCAGTAAGATCTGACCCGCCGGGGTCGGCGAGGGGGGAGAGTTGCTGGCCCGAGCGGTAGGCGCGTAGCGTGTCGGCAGGGACGCGGTCGGTCGGACCGTAGTCGACGATGAGGGTGCGGCCGGGATGCGCCAGCAGTCGCCGCGCGATGGACACGGCAAATGTTTCCAGCGCCGGGGCCGCTTCGACTTCGTCACTGGTGGGCATGATGTTGTCAGGCAGTGCTACCGCTGCGCCGAGGCCAAATACGAGATTACCGGAATTGTCGAGGCCGACCTGGCGCTCGCGCCAGCTTGTCCCGCTTCGTACGAACTGCCGGATCGGCAGGCAGTCGAGGAATTCATTGGCGAGGATGATGGAGGGGCCGGGTGGGACGGCGTCGAGATCGTCTGCGTGGTGGACTTCGCGCTGGAAGAGGCGGGCGCATTGTTCCTTGCGGAGGGTGGGGCTGGCCTCAACGAGCGAGACGCGTACTGCGTCGCTGAAGCCGGGGACGGAGGCGCCTGCGCGCAGGGTGTCGGACATCATCACGCCGCGCCCGGGGCCGAGCTCGATCAGGTGACACGGTGACGGCCTGCCCATGGCGAGCCATTCGTGCGCAGCCCAGAGGCCGATGAGTTCGCCAAAGACCTGCGAGGTTTCGGGCGCAGTGGTAAAGTCCTGGTTGAAGGCGGGGCGCGTGGCGTAATAGCCATGCAGGGGATCGTGCAGGCACATCAGCATGTAGAGCGAGACGGGCATGGGCCCGTCGGCGCGGATGGCCTCGGCGATGCGTGAGCGAAGGTCGCTCACGATGTCACGCCGGTTCCGCTGTGCCACCGCCTGCAGGGCTGGTGCGGTTGGCGCGCCAGATGAGGTAAGCGCCGCCGATGATCATCGGGATCGACAGCAGCATGCCCATGGTGAACCATTCGGGCATTACGCCTTGGGTGAAGTTGTCCGGCTCGCGGAAGTTCTCCACGAAGGTGCGCGACACTGCGTAGCCGATGAGAAAGATGCCCGCAACCATGCCGGGGCGGCGCAACAGCTTGAACTGCCAGACAGCGAGCGCGCAGACGATGAAGAGCAGGAGGCCCTCGGTCAGTGCTTCATAGATCTGGCTGGGGTGGACAAGCGGCTTGGCATCGACCGGGCCCCATTCACGCGTGGCCCAGTTGTAGTCCGGGAAGCGCATGCCCCATGGCGCGTCTGTCGGGCGGCCATAGAGTTCACCGTTGATGAAGTTGGCAATGCGCACGAGGAAGATGCCGATTGGCGCCGCAGCGCAGGCGACATCTCCGAGACTGAGCACAGGAATCTTTCGGAGGTGCGCGGTGATAAAGACGGCAAGTACCGCGCCGATCAGGCCGCCATGGAAGGACATACCGCCCTCCCACATGCGCAGGACAAAGAGAGGATCGCCTTCCGGCCCGAAGATTTTTCCCGACTCATAGGGGATGGTGTAGAAGAGAATGTAGCCGATGCGGCCGCCCAACAGGATCCCGATCATCGCGTAGAAGGCGAAGTCGTCGATATCGGCGCGTTGGAGCGGGCCCTTCTCCTTCATGCCCCAGAGGGTGGGCGTGGTGACAAGTCGCACCGCATACCACCAGCCGAGCAACAGGCCGAAAATGTACCCGAGGGCATACCAGCGCACCGGGAAGGGGCCGATCTGGATGGGGCCAAGCGCCATATCGGGCAGCGGAATCGTGAAAGCCGCAGGATCAATCCTCGGAAAAGGGATTTCGAGGGGCAGAAACATGCGGAATTCCCATACCGAGCAGCTGCCGACTTTGAAATCGGCTCACGAATGAGCCATATAGATACCGGCTCCGGCGGCGGGGTCTACCACAGAGGCGCACAATGCAGTCCCGTAACGCATTCATGGACGACATTTCGAAGATGGCGCAGGGCGTCGCGGGCATGGCCCAGGCGGCAAATGATGAAGCGAAAGCCATGTTTCGCTCCGTGACGGAGCGTGTTGTCGCAGATGCCGACCTTGCCAAGCGTGAGGAAGTGGAGGCGCTGAAGACGCTCGCGAGGACCGCTCTGGACCGGGCGGAGTCGCTCGAGAAACGCGTCGCCGAGCTTGAAGCTAAGCTGGGCGGCTAAGCCGGTTCCAGCGACTGACCCTTAACCAAGCTGCCATTGTTATAGCCGGCAAGGGTCTATAGCGTTTGATTCCACGACGAGCGCTTTCGTGATTCAGGCCTGAACTCTGCAAGGAGGACGACCAGATGTCCCAACTCGATTCCCTCGCCATGCCGCATCAGGATGGCGCTATGGATCTCGTCGAGCAGACCGTGCTCGGCGCGGGCTGGGCGTGCGAGCGTACGGAAGAAGGCATCGTGCACTGCGCGTCGATGACCAAGTGGGGCGAGTTCGGCGGCATGTTTGCGTGGCGCGACGAGCCGCCTTCGCTGAACTTCACGCTGACGCTGGACCTACGCGCACCCCATGTGAAGCAGACCGCGATCCCAGACCTGCTGCGCCGGATCAACGAACGGCTGTGGCTCGGCCACTTCGACTACTGGGGCGAGGATGGTGTGGCGGTATTCCGTCATACAATACCCATGCTCGACCGTATCTCCCCCGATCCGGGCGAAGTGGCGGCAATCCTCGCGGCGGCGCTGGATGCGGCGGACCAGTTTCTGCCGGCGTTCAACTTCGTCGTGTGGGCCGGCAAGTCTCCCGAAGAGGCGGTGAATGCCGTCCTATTCGAGACGCACGGCGAGGCTTGAGGCCATGAGCGCGACTTCCGAATCCGGAAGTGCGCGACTTCTCCATGTTGCGTTGATCGGCGCAGGCCGCATGGGATCGGCGATGGCGCGCGGCTGGCTGGGCGATCTGGGCGCAGCAGGTATCACGCGGCTCTCGGTTGTCGAGCCGCATCCGGCCGAGGACGTGATTGCGGCAGCTGAGGGCGGGCTGATTGCCCTGAACGCTCCGGCGGAGATTGCGGACATTGTCGTGCTGGCGGTGAAGCCACAGGGCTTTGGCGGTGCGGTCGATGCGCTGAAAGCGTGGGTGGGGCCGCAGACGCTGGTCGTATCGATCATGGCGGGCGTGACGCTTGCGCGGATCGCTGGCGCGCTCGGATCTCACAAGATTGCACGGGCGATGCCGAATACGCCGGGCGCGATCGGCATGGGCGCGACAGGGTATGCGCTGTCGGATGCCTGCGGTGATGACGAGGCGGTTGCGACGGCGCGGCTGCTTGAGCCGTTTGGGCTTGTGGTTGGTCCGTTGAGAGAAGAGCAGATGGATGCGGTGACGGCCGTGTCCGGCTCTGGTCCTGCGTATGTGTTTCTCCTGGTCGAGGCGCTTGGCGAGGCTGGGCGATCAGCTGGCCTGGATGAGGCGACTGCAGTGGCGCTGGCGCGCGAGACGGTGATCGGGGCAGGGGCGCTGCTGGGCGAGTTTGCTGAGTCGCCTGCAGAGTTGCGCAAGCAGGTGACCTCGCCCGGGGGAACGACGGCCGCGGCTTTGGCGGTTCTCATGAGTGACGGCGGGATGTCGGATCTGATGCGCCGGGCGGTGGATGCTGCGGCCAAGCGCGCCGCCGAGTTGGCGCAGGAGACGGAGAGGAAGGAGTAAGGTGGGCTTACTGATCCCGCTGCGTCGGAGCGACTACCGGCGGGGCCAGCGGACCAGAGCCTAGTCTTCCTCGTCGCCAAGTCCCTTCGGGCGCTCGGCATCCAGCGGCAGCCTCATCGTAGCGCGAAGGCCACCCATCTCTGACATGCCAAGCGTGACATCACCGCCGTGGGCTCGTGCAGTGTCTCTGGCGATGGTGAGGCCAAGGCCGACGCCGGAGACGTTCTGGTTGCGGGATGCGTCGAGGCGGCTGAAGGGGCGGAAGGCGTCTTCGAAATTCTCCGGCGCAATTCCAGGGCCGTCGTCCTCGACCACAACTACCCCTTCGTTAGCAGTGGCGGAGACGGTGACGCGGACATGCTTACCGTAGTCGGCGGCGTTGTTGGCGAGGTTGGAGATCGCGCGTTTCAGGGCGAGCGGACGGAGGCGCATCGGCACTGGCGTGGCAATCAGTTCGAGCTTTAAGCGCGCAGCAGCGGCGGCGACGGCTTCGCGCGTGACGATCGCAAGGTCTGACTGTACGGCCTGCTCGCCTTCCTCACCGCGGGCAAAGGCGAGATAGCCGTCGAGCATGCGCTCCATCTCGAGTATGTCGCTCTTTGCGGGAGCCGTATCGAAGTCCTTGGGCGCCAAGGCCAGCTCGAGCTTGAGGCGTGACAGCGGCGTGCGCAGGTCGTGACTGACGCCGGCGAGCATGGCTGTACGCTGATCGGCGTAGCGGCGTATGCGGTTGCGCATGCGGAGCAGCGAACGCGCCGCCTTGCGCACCTCGATCGCGCCGGAAGGTTTAAAGCTTGGTACGTCCTCGCCGCGGCCGAATGCGTCGGCGGCCCAGGACAGTTGCAGGATGGAGCGGATCTGATTGCGAAGGAAGAGGTAGGAGGTAAGCAGCAGCAGAACGCTGAACGCCACGGTCCAGACGATGAAGATATGCGCAGTGATGATAATCACGCGCTTGCGGTCCATGCGAGCCTCATACATGCCGCGCGGGCCGATGATGCGGATGGTGAGCAGGTCGTCGGGCAGGTAGCGGAAGAGCCAGGGCTGATCGCCAAAGCGGATACGCATTTCGTCTCGCAGCTGGTCGCAGCATTCGTTGCCGGGTGGCGGGCTCAGCTCCTTCACGTCCGGCATGAAAGAGAGCGACATCAGGCCCGAGGCGGAGATCGATCGCACCATGTCGTCGAACTGGTCTGGGTGTTCCTCGTGATGGTCGATAACGAAGGCCAGCTCCTCTGCGACTGCGCGAGAGAGTTTTGCATTCACCTGTTCGACGTGTGTGTAGAAAAAGAACAGCGTCATCGACACGACGAAGATGATCATCGGAACGATGAGGATGAGGATGTTGCGGGCATTATAGCCGCGCGGGGTATAGTCGCGCAGGCGCATCTTAGTCCCCGGTCAACCGATAGCCGACGCCGCGCACAGTTTGCAGGTGGACGGGTTCGCGCGGGTCGCGCTCGATCTTGCGGCGAAGGCGGGTAACCTGGACGTCGACCGAGCGCTCGACCCCGGCGGCAGTGAGCACGGCGAGGTCGCGACGCGAGATGACGGCGCCTGTGCGTTGAGCCAGAATGGAGAGCAGCTGCATTTCACTTTCGGTTAGCCGGACAATGCGGCCGTCCTTGCGGAGTTCACCCCTCGCAACGTGGAAGACCATGCCGGACAGCTTGATCTCCTCGACAGGGGCTTCAGGCACGGCGCGTTTCAGGATCGACGCGATGCGGAGGAGGAGCTCTTCCGGCTCGAACGGCTTGGAGAGATAATCGTCGGCGCCGATCCTGAGGCCCTCGATCCGTTCGGCCGGGAGGCCGCGGGCGGTCAGCAGGATGACGGGTGTGTCGTGCTTCTTCTCGCGCACGCTTTTGAGCAGGGATAGGCCATCCTCGCCTGGCATCATGACGTCGAGGATGACGAGGTCGAAGCTCATCGTGGCCATCAGCTTGCGGGCGCTGGCGGCGTCCTTGGCGGTGGTGACGTCATGCCCCTCGCGCGCCAGGAAACGCTTGAGGAGTTCGCGCAGGCGGTCGTCGTCGTCGACGGCAAGGATGTGGGCGTGGTGCGTATTCACAACTCGCCTCGGGCTCGGGCGACATCGGAGAGGACACGGCGCGCGCCTGTAACGGCGTCGGGTCCGGCGGAGAGGAACGCCTGCCGGAGGGCAGCGCGGCGACGTTCGGTGGCGTCCCGTGCGAATGTAAGGCCGGTCGCGGTAAGGGTCACAAGGCGCCGCCGGCGATCGGCTGGATCGGTCTCGCGTGTCACGAAGCCACGGGCTTCGAGCTGGTTCAGATTTCGGGCAAGCGATTGCTTCGGGGCGGCGAGGCGCGCGCGGAGATCCCCGACATCCATGGGGCCGAGGTCGAAGACTTCCTGCAGCACATCCATTTCAGGGGCGGAAATGCTGGCGGCGGCGCCTGCGGACTCAGCCAGCTGGGCAAGACGCCGCGCGGCGGCACGGATCAGAGCGGCGCCTTCATTCAGGTCCTGGTCGCGCAGGTACAGGCGTCCGTCGCCGCCGGAAGCGGAGGACGCGGGCGCCGGGGGCGGAGACAGGGGTCGGTTGACAGGCATGGCCACGAGCGGACAATGGAAGAGCAGGACGCGAAACTCAAGCTAAACCCAATGAAGCGCGTCTTCCGAGGACGATAGACATGGCTGCCCCCTCCGCGACCTTTGTGCCCTATGACGACCGCGACGGCTGGATCTGGCTGGATGGCGTGATGACGCCGTGGAGGGACGCCAAAATACATGTCCTGACACACAGCCTGCATTATGGCTCCTGCGTGTTTGAGGGGGAGCGCGCCTACGAGGGCAAGGTTTTCCGGTCTACGGACCATTCCAGGCGCCTGCACAAGTCGGCGGAGCTGGTGGGCTACAAATGCCCGGTGCCAGTGGCAGAACTGGATGCGATCAAGCTCGAGGTGATGGCGCGGAACGGGCTGGAGAATTGCTATATCCGGGCGTTCTCGTGGCGCGGCTCGGAAATGATGGGCGTTTCGGCGCAGCAGGCCTCGATCCGGACCTGCGTGGCGGTCTGGCACTGGGGCAATTACTTCGCGGACAAGAACCAGGGTATCCGGGTGACGATGTCCGACTGGCGCCGTCCGGCGCCCGACACCATCCCGTCGGCGGCGAAGGCGGCCGGCCTGTACATGATCTGCACCATGTCCAAGCACAAGGCGGAGGCGGAGGGTTTCTCCGATGCGCTCATGCTCGACTATCGCGGCTATGTGGCGGAGCTTACGGGGGCTAACGTGTTCCTCATCCGCGACGGTGCGATCCACACGCCGACGCCGGACTGTTTCCTCAACGGACTGACGCGTCAGACGGTGATCGAACTGGCGCGCGCGCGGGGCTTCGAGGTAATCGAGCGGCATATCACGCCGGACGAGTTGTCCAGCTTCTCGGAGTGCTTCATCACGGGGTCGGCGGCGGAAGTAACGCCGGTGGCCGATATGGCTGGGCATCACTACACGCCCGGCAACATCACCGGCACGCTGGCGGACGATTACGCGCTGCTCGTGCGCGGCAAGATCTCGCTGGAGCAGATTCGGGCGCGGGCTGCTGAATAGAAGCTATCGCAACGACGCGATCAGATCCTTCGACTTGATCGTGACGAACTTCACGCTCGAGTCCGCGATCGCATAGGGAATCAATATCGAGTCGCCGACTTTCATGCAGCCGCAGGTGTAAACGACGTTGGGCACGTAGCCTTCGCGGGTCTCGTTGATCGGCGCGAGGAAGGGCTTGTCGGAGCGCGCGAGAACTTTCGCCGGGTCATCTTTGTCCAAAAGGGCGGCGCCGATAGAGTACTGGCGCATGGCGCCGACGCCGTGCGTGAGCAGGAGCCAGCCTTCATCGAGTTCGATCGGCGAGCCGCAATTACCGAGCTGGACGAGCTCCCACGGATATCTGGGCGCCATGATCATGCGGCCGTTGTTCCAGTCGAGACGGTCATCGCTCACCAGGTAAAACAACGATTCCGAATCCAGTCGACCGATGGCGGCGTACCTGCCGTTGATGCGCCGCGGGAAAAGTGCAAGGCCCTTGTGCTTGGCGGCGGCCCCGTGCATCGGTGTGAGATCGAAAGCCGAGAAGCGGTCCGTCGTCATCATCTCGCAGCTAACTTCGCTGCCCGAATAGGCTGTGTACGTCCCGTAATAGGGTTGGCTGCCGTCCTCTTCCGTGAAGCGTACGAGGCGCAGGTCTTCGAGGCCGTTGGCCTGCGCAGGCGTAATCGGGAAAATGACGTTGCCTGAGAGCGGCGCGGATTCGTGCCGGCGCACCGTGACTGGGCCGCCCAGACCTGAATGCGGATCAGCGGTTGCGGCGATGGCGAACTGGGGCTCGGGCCAGAGCGAGAACTGTCCGCTGTCCGATGCGACGCCTTCGCGGAAAGAGATGGACGAGATGTGGCCCTCGCCGACCGTGCGCAGCGACATCACGAACTTTACTGACCCTTTGTGGCAGCCGCTCTGGTCCGGGTGGGGCACGATTGACGGGTTCATTATCGCGGCTGCTGCGTAGGAGTACTCCTGGCTGAAATACGCCCCGATCAGCTTGGCCGAGTCTCCATCCACGTCCTTCGGATTGCCTATCACATGGCGCATCTGTTCGAAGCGCTCCATGAAGATGGCGTGGGTCTGCCAGTGGCGGCCGAAGAAGTCGGCGTCGACGCGTTCGAGCTGTTCGCGAACTTCAGCGGCAGACATTTCCATCACGGCGCGCGCGATCCGCTCGGCGCGTGTGACCACCCCGTAGGCGGTGCTGCGGGGCTTCGAGACGATCGCGAATGGACGGAGAACGACGCGTGAGGGGTCCGCGGCCAGCCAGAAGTCATGGTGGCGCATTTCAATGTGCGTGCAGCCGTCTTTCATTGATCACCCAGCTAGGCGGACTTCGCCGGTAACCGAAGCACTAGTTCCCGTATTGTCGAAGCCGCAAGCTGATAGCTGAGAATGGATTCTGCACCATGGTTCTCGTTGAGGCCCGATTCCGTCAGCCCGTCATGGCAGAGTCCATCCTCAGGACGGGCGAGCGAAATGGCGTGAACATTGTCGCCGCCGAACCAGCAGAAGACATGGCGTGCGACAATGGCGTGGCTGCTATCACCGGTTGCCTGCCAGGCTGCGAGGCATGCGTCGATGGTCGCGAGCGCCTCGATCGGCTGCTGGTCGAACATCGCGTGGTCTGCCCCGGGGTCGAAGCCGCTGGTTGCAACCGGTGCGAAGCAGCCATCCGGCGCGGTCTGGACCTGCATGAGACGTTCGAGCATGTCGAGGCCGACGCTGATCATGTCGGGCTCCTGCAGAATGTCGCCCGCGCGGATCAGCGCGCCCGGCAGGTGGGCATTGTCGTATGACAATGATGGCTCGAACCACTGGTGAGCGTCGTTTCGTCCCGAAAGTGCCGCAGCATAGAGTTTATCTGCTGGAGCACGTATGCGTTGACGCGCTTCGCATTCCGAGATGAACGAGCCGCCCGCTTGCGCGATTGCGCGTATGATCAGGGCTTGCGCACGAAGCGAGACCCATTCGCCGGTATGGCCGAGAACCTGACGCGCAAGAGCGATCGCCCAGTTACGAATGCCTTCAGGCTCGGCGCGACAAGCCGTGACAAGCAGGGCCTCAAGCGCTCGTGCGCAGCAGTCATCCGAGCCGCCATCGTCGAGCCAGCGACGATCGAAGCTCATGAAGTTTCTGAAGCGGCCGTTCTCCGGGATCCATGCGTGCGCGAGGAACGCGGCAGTAGATACCAGGAGCTTGCCCGCCGTCGCATCTAGCCGGTTCTCAGCTGAGAGACGGGCCAGCAGCATCAACGCGCGGGCGTTATCGTCGGTGCAGTAGCCGTGCCTGCGATCGGGGACGCCGAATTGCGAATGCTGTGCGACGCCGCAATCGTCGGCCATCCGAAGCAGGCCATCGAGGCGTGGCTGGGCAAGGGCGCGGAGGCGGTGCTCGCGACGGCGCTGGTGTTCGGTGCGGCCAATTGCTGCAAGGTCGACGATCGACTTCGCGACCTTGCGCCAGCGCGACGGTTCGCCCGTGCGATAGGCGCGTCGAGCGATAGCCTCGCGGCGGACGTCATCTTCGAGAAGCGCGCAGATCTCGCGTGCGAAAGCCTTATCGTCGCCGAAAGGGCAAAGGACGCCGACGCCTTCTGCGAGCAGCTCGCGCGCATGCCAGAAGGGGGTGGAGACGACCGGTTTGCCAAGTGCTACAGCGTAGCTGAGCGTGCCAGAGGTGATCTGGGCTTCGGTGAGGTATGGTGTCACGTAGAGGTCAGCCGCCTGCAGCAGGTCGACAAGTTCGTCGTCATCGACGAAGCGGTTGATGAAGCGCAGTTTGCCCGCAACCCCTAATGAGAGGGCGAGATCAACAAGGCTCTGGCGGTACGTTTCGCCCTCGCGCGCAACCAGGTTGGGATGGGTTGCGCCGACGATCAGGTAGACTGTCTCGGGGACGCGCGCGACAACGGCAGGCAGCGCGCGAATGATGGTTTCAAGGCCCTTGTTCGGCGAGAGCAGGCCGAAGCTCATGATCACTTTGTTGCTTGCGAGGGCCAGCGGGCCCTTGAACAGCGCGGTCGCTGCGAACGGGCGCTCCGGTGCGCCGTGGGGCACCACATGGACCTTCGTTGGTCCGGCCTTGTGGACCCGCTCAAGGATATCCGCACCAAGCTCGGTCATGACGATCACGGCGGTTGAGGTACGGATTATCTCGTCCATGACGCGCTTCTGGCCCAGCGAGGGTCGCTCGAGGACGGTATGAACCGTGGTGACCAGCGGCATGCGCAGGCGCCGGATCAGACGCAGGATGTGCGATCCGTCATCGCCGCCGAATATGCCGAATTCGTGCTGCAGGAAAACGACTTCGACGCCAGTGCGGTTCAACTCGTCGGCCAGACGGTCTTAAGCGGCCGGTTGATCATGGCGAATGACATCGGTGACCTCCTCTGGATACTCATGCGTATCCGAGGCGTCTTCCATTACGGCGAGGCGCCATCTGGCGCGCGGAATTTCGTTGCGAAGACTTGCATAGGTGTCGCGCGTAAACGTCGCGATCCCGCAGCGGCGTGGCGGGAAGTTTCCGATCATCGCCGCGCTGCGGATATCCTGGCGGCTACTGGATTTGGGCTCGACCGGTCGGAGCGCGTGTACAATCGCCGTCGAGGGCTCAAATCCCATGTGCGCTGTTCCTGTGACTCTGGAGGCCCCAGGCGCTTAACGCTCGCGTTTGCAGCAGGTTCCCGCTGCGCTCGCGTGCGGTAAACCCAAGCTGACGGGGCTGATGCGTGCTATATAGGGACGCTAGAGTGCCGCCGCAATGCGAGCAGCCTGCTCACGCAAGACTGCCGTATCGGCGGGTTTGCCGCCATGATGGGGCTGAAGCGGAAGGTTCGCATAGCGGGGGATGACATGGACATGCAGGTGAAAAACGGTCTGACCCGCAGGCGCACCATTGAACTGGGTAACGATAACGCCATCACATGACAGAGCCTTGATCACCGCCCGGGTCAGCTTCTGTACGGTAGCAAAGCAGGCGCCGAGCTTTTCCGCCGGGAAGTCGGTGAGATTGCGGGACGTAACGTTCTTGGGGATGACAAGGCAATGCCCCTGACTTTGGGGGAAGATATCCATGATGGCGAGGACGTCGTCGTCCTCGAAAATCTTTATGCAGGGCGCTTCGCCGCGCAGGATTTTCGCGAAGATGTTGGCGCTGTCGTAGTTTCCTTCGAGGCTCATCAGAAGCCCTCCTCGTCCTGATCTTCAGCCCGTTGCGCCATTTCGCTCTTCCGGAAGGGCGAGTAGGCCTGCAGCTCTTCCAGCCCTTCCTCGACCGCCGCGCGCTCGGAGTCGAGATACTGCGCCACCGCGGATCGCAATCCGCTGTGGGCGATCCAGTGGGCGGAGCGGGTAAGGCGCGGTTCGTAGCCGCGGGCGAGCTTGTGATCTCCCTGGGCGCCGGCTTCGACACAGGCGAGGCCGCGTTCGATCGCGAAATCGATAGCCTGATAATAGCACACTTCGAAATGAAGGAAGGGCCGCTCCTGATTGCGGCCCCAGTAACGCCCGTAGAGGGTGTCAGAGCCGATCATGTTGAGTGCGCCCGCGATCGGCTCTCCGTCCTGCATGGCCAGGATCAGAAGGCATTTGTCGGCCATGCGCTGGTTCAGGACCGAGAAGAAGCGGCGGTTGAGGTAGGGCGAGCCCCATTTGCGACCGCCTGTGTCAATGTAGAATTCGAAGAAGGCGTCCCAATGGGCTTCCGTGATATCTGCGCCGGTGACGCGGATGATATCGAGGCCTTCCTGCGCGTCGCGGCGTTCGCGGCGGAGCATCTTGCGCTTGCGAGACGAGAGCGCGCCGAGGAAGTCGTCGAACGTCTCGTAGCCCCGGTTGATCCAATGGAACTGTTGGTCCTCGCGCAGGAGCAGGCCTGCCTGGCCCAACTTGCGCCACTGCGCCTCGTCGAGGAAGTTGAAGTGGGTCGAAGACGCCCGGAGTTGCTTCGCGACTTCGACCACAGCGCCGATCAGTGCTTGCTGGATGCTCGCGGCGTGTTGACCGACGGCAAGCAGGCGTCGCCCTGTTACGGGTGTAAAGGGGACGGCGCACAGGAGCTTCGGATAGTAACGACCGCCAGCGCGGTGGAGGGCGTCGGCCCATGCGTGATCAAAGACGAACTCGCCGCGTGAGTGCATTTTTACATAAAGCGGTGCGGCGCCTATGAGGCGGCCACCGGCGTCGTGGGCGAGGACATGCCGCGGTGTCCAACCAGTTTCCGGAGTGGCGCAGCCGGATGATTCAGCGGCTTCGAGAAAGTCCCAGTCGAGGAAGGGGTCATAGCGTTCGTCTGGCGGGTTGGCGACTGCGTTCCACGCATCGCGATCAACGTCGGCCAGCCTTTCGGCCACCGACAGGTTCAGATCGATCCGTTCTGCGGAATCGTCGGCCAATGACGCCTCGGGCTTGCTTCTCCAATTGAAGCTTTGTCGGGGACTATATCGGGGTTCGCGGCCACAATGCGAGTGCCGCGAGCTGTGACGCTGTGAAGCCCTCGAATATTGGTCCAGCGCTGTGATCACGGGCAAGCTGAAGCACGTCCTGCGTGCGGATTGTCCACGTTACCAGCGACAGTCCGCCAGATGCAGACGCGACAGGCTCGAGCACGGAGTGGTGCGGGGCGATGTAGTCGCAACCGAGCGCCCGGGCAGTGGCGGCCTTGGCGATCAGGTCTTCCTCAACCTGATTGTCGGCAACGCACAGCAGGCCAATGGGGCGGTCTGACACAAGCCGGCAGAGGCGGGCAACGGTGGGTTCGCTAAAGCTCATGACGGCCATGGGACCGTCCCGATCTGCAATGACCTCTGCGACGCGATCGGCGATGTCTCCTGCAACGCCATCAGTCTTGATCTCGATCAGCACCGGCAGGCCGGCCATGACGTCCAGCACGGCTTCGAGCGTGGGAATGGCGGAGCCATCTGGAAGGGGCCAGCGCGGGAGGTCAGCGATGGCGACACGCTCGATGCGCTCGCGGTGGCTGCACATGCGTTGCAGGCTGGCGTCGTGAAAGACGAGCGGGCGGCCATCGAAGCTGAGTCGGACGTCGAGCTCTACGCCGACCCCAGCTGCAGCGGCGGCGCGGAAGGCTGCAATCGAGTTTTCTGGTGTTGATGCGTCCCAAAGCCCGCGGTGGGCGTAGGTAAAGTCAGCAACATCGAAAAAACGATCGCTCATGCCCGCGTCAAGCGAATTCGACGACGGCGTCGACTTCCACCGCCGCGCCCATCGGCAGGACAGGGCAGGCGACGGCTGCGCGGGCGTGGCGACCCTTGTCGCCGAAGATCTCGACCATCAGGTCCGAGCAGCCGTTCACGACCTTGGGTATGTCGGTGAAGTCGCCTGCGGCGTTGACGAAGCCGCCCAATTTAACAATGCGGGTGACGCGATCAAGGTCGCCGAGCGCCGACTTAATCTGGGCGATCAGGTTTATCGCGCATGCGCGCGCGGCTTGCTGGCCCTGCTCGACTGTCATGTCCTCGCCCAGCCGTCCCTTTATCAGACCGTCAGGCGTAACGCTGACCTGGCCCGAGATGAAGAGCAGGTTGCCAGTCATGACGAACGGCACATAGTTCGCCACGGGTGGCCGCGCGTCGGGCAGAATGACGCCAGCGGCCTTGAGGCGGTCGGATACGGACATGGTGGAACTCCCTCGTTGAGAGGTTCTATGGCCAGCCGGGCGGACTTGTCATCCGGGAAGCTTAGCGTGCCAGGGCCGCCGTTCGTGAGCGGCGGCCTGGCGGGAAAGCTAACGGCAATCAGCATCTTTTTGCCGCCATGGCGTGAATGTGGCGGGCCAGGACGGCAACGCATTCAGCGAGGTCACTCTGTGCTTCGCGATCAAGCGCCCCGAACATTTCGGTGATGGATTCGCGTTACGCGGCGTGCTCGAACTCGCTTTCGGCGCGCGCTTTATGAGAGGACATCAGGTGTCTTTCAGGGATGAGGCCGACAGCGCAAGCAGCACTGTGGGGCCATGAACGAATTCTGACGCGGTCTGTTCCAGGCGGCGCTCAATGCGCGCGACAGCTTCACCGCATACAGGCTCGCATGCCGGTGGGAATACCGTCGAAGGTGCGATGCGCTGCGTTGACCATGCTGGCCTCATCTGCTCCGTTGACCTAAGCAAGGTAGGCAGCCGCGGCCGGAGACGATGCAGGAATTCGAATGCCTGCTGCGAGCGGGCAGTCAGTCCCTGCGCCGCGTGAGTGATATCCGGACGCCGCGGCCTGTCATTACTGCGTCATCGCCGAAGCGTTCTCGCGCCTTGTCTGATGCGCGTTCGGCATTCGCGCGCTTGAGTGATTTCGGGTCGGCGAGATCAAGAGCGTCGGCCTTGGCGTCGGTCAGTTCCGAGATGCCGACGCCCAGAAGCCGATAACGCTGGCCGACGGATTCGCGGGAGAGTATGGGCTTTGCGGCGCGGAAGACTGTCTGCGCAAGTTGCGTCGGCTCGTTGAGCGATACACGGCGCGTGAAGCTTTTGAAGTCATGGGTCTTTAGCTTCAGCGTGACGACACGCCCCTCGACGCCGGAATGTTTCGCGCGGTCGGCCGTGCGTTGCGAGAGCCGCCAGAGGATGTCCTCAAGCAGTTTCGGGTCTGAGATATCCTCGTTGAATGTGGTCTCCGAAGAGACGCTCTTGCGTTCGCCGGCGGGGTCCACTTTCCGCTCGTGACGGCCAAAGGCGCAGTTGTGGAGCCAAAGTCCGGTTTCGCCGTAGCGGCGGATAAGCGATTTCGCATCGATCTTCTGGATGTCCGCAACCGTGCGTATGCCGTCCGCGTTCAGCTTCTTTTCGAACTGCGCACCGACGCCGCCGATAATCCGGACAGACTTCTCGGCGAGATAGGCGGGCGCCTCGTCGATCGACAGCGCGAAGAAGCCGCGCGGCTTGTCTGCTTCGCTCGCCGTCTTGGCCAGGAATTTGTTGCTCGCGAGCCCGACGGAGATAGTAAGGCCGAGTTCGGTCTCGATCTGCTTCTGTAGCTTCATCAGGCTGATTACGGGAGGTGCATGATGCAGCGCCTCGGTTCCCGACAGGTCCAGATAGGCTTCGTCGATCGAGACAGGTTCAACCAGCGGTGTCAGGGTCTGCATCATCTGGCGGATGCGGTGGCCCTCCCGGACGTAGAGGTCCATGCGTCCCTTGATGACCACAGCGCTGGGGCAAAGCTTCAGCGCCTTGAACATTGGCATGGCCGAGCGGACGCCATAGGTGCGCGCGACATAGCAGCAGGTCGAGACCACGCCGCGCTTGCCTCCGCCAACGATGACTGGCTGTGCGGCCAGCTCCGGACGGTCGCGCTTCTCGATCGAGGCGTAGAATGCGTCGCAATCGATGTGGGCGATGCTGAGTTCAACGAGCTTCGGATGTGAGACGATCCGTACCGATCGGCACCGTGGACAGCGCCGCACGCAGCCCTTCCAAGCCTGCAGGCAGTCCCGGCAGGCGGTGTTAAAGCTTTCAGTTGTTCCGGCGACATGTCCGGCCAAGATGCAATTCCAGATGGAAGTATTTGTATCGGCTGCAGTTTCGGCAATTAGTGTAGCTTAACACGCTGTCCTGCGTCCTGCAGTTGAAAATCGGCGGTTAATACTCTCAGGTCTACCAAAGGCAGGCGACAGCCGGGAATCAGCCCGGCCTGTGCCTTTCGTGAGACCTGATGGCGACGCCCCCCGCCAAGAAAGTCCTCGTCGTTGAAGACAATGAGCTCAACATGAAGCTCTTCTGCGACCTGTTGGACGCTTTTGGATTTCAGACCGTCGAAAGTCGCGACGGACTGAAGGCCGTGGATCTTGCGCGCCAGCACAAGCCTGATCTGATCATCATGGACATCCAGCTACCTGAAGTGTCGGGCCTGGACCTGACCCGCTGGATCAAGGACGACACCACCATCAAGGATATTCCCATCATGGCGGTGACGGCGTTCGCGATGCGCCAGGATGAACGGCTCGTGCGTGAAGCGGGTTGTGAGGCCTACATGTCGAAGCCGATCCAGATGGGCGCCTTCATCAACGAGGTCAAGAAACTTACCGGACCGCGTGGACCGGGCGGCCAGCCGACACGCAGCGTGGCGCCGGCTTCGACGCGGAGGTCCTCCAGATGAGCGCGCGCGTCCTCGTCGTCGACGACATCGAGCAGAACCGGAAGCTGCTCTCCGACAAGCTGAAGAACGAATATTTCCACGTCATCACGGCGGTGGACGGCGAGGATGGCGTGGAGAAGGCGCTGGCCGAGGAGCCGGACGTCATCCTGATGGACATCATGATGCCGAGGCTGAACGGCATTGATGCGTGCCGCAAGCTGAAGAACGATCCGCGTACCGAGCATATCCCCATCGTGCTTGTAACGGCGCTGAACGAGCGCGAAGATCGCCTGCGCGGTCTTGGCGCCGGGGCGGACGATTTTCTCACCAAGCCGGTTAGCGACCTTCACTTGCTGTCGCGCGTGCGTGCGCTGACCAAGTACAAGATGGTTGCCGATGAGCTGCGCAAGCGCGAAGCCTCCGGCAAGCGCATGGGCGCGGTCGATATCGTGAATTCCGGCCGGGCCAGCGAGCCAGCGCAGATTCTTGTGGTCGATGAGAACGAGCGTCAGGCGCGACGCATCTGCCGCTATCTTGAAGGGCTGCACCGCCCGATCAGCCATGTCGAGGCGGGCCAGCTGGGCATTTCCGGCTCGATGGTCGACCTGATGATTGTGTCGCTGTCGAACGAGAAACTGGATGGGCTACGGCTGTGTGCATACTTCCGGTCGCTTGAATCCACGCGGGACTTGCCTATCCTCGTGGTCGCAGAACCGGACGACGAGAAGAAGGCTGTGCGCGCGCTTGACCTCGGCGCCTCGGACATCGTGATCAAGCCTATCGACTCCGAAGAACTGTGCGCGCGGGTCAAAACTCAGGTGCGCAAGAAACGGTATCTGGACGCGCTGCGGGCGCGTCTCGATCAATCCATGGAGCTGGCAGTCACGGATCAACTCACCGGGCTGCACAATCGCCGCTACATGCGCGTCCAGCTGGAGAGTTTCCTCAACCGTTCGCTGATGGGTGGCGGTCCCGTCTCGATCCTGCTGTGCGACATCGACCACTTCAAGAGGGTCAATGACATACACGGCCACGCCGCCGGCGACGATGTGCTGCGTGAATTCGGCCGCCGGTTGAGCGAGAACATCCGGCCTGCTGATCTTGCCTGCCGCTATGGTGGGGAAGAGTTCGTCGTCATTATGCCCGACACCAGCCAGGCCCTCGCGCATGCGGCGGGTGAGCGGTTGCGGCAGATCATCTGCGATGAAGGTTTCCGCATTAATCGCGGGGACGAGCTGCGCGTCACCATGTCGGGCGGCGTCTCCACAGTTGCGCGGGAAGACACGATCGATGCGCTGCTAAAGCGGGCTGACGACGCCCTCTATCGCGCCAAGTCGATCGGCCGGAACCGTGTTGAGACGGAATTTCTTGGTGTAGCCTAGACCTCACAAAGGTCTGATCGACGGCCTTAACTTTGTCCCGCAATGCGTGCATATAGCGCTCCATGGACACGTTCACTCCAGGCTCTCTCCCCGGCGAAGCCCGCCTCCGTTACCTCGACAACGATTTCGAGGTGCTGACGACTGGCCGTTTCGTCTCGTGCGCCGTGACCAAGCGCAAAATTGCGCTCGAGGACCTGCGTTATTGGAATGTTGATACACAGGAAGCCTACTTCGACGCGGAAACAGCGTTGACGCGATGGAAGCAGCTCACGGGTCGGTAATAGTCGCAGCGTTTCTGGCAGGGTTACTTGCGGCATGCGCGGGGCCCTCTGCATCGCCTGTCGTCGAGATACCGGCTGTCCCGTCTTCGCCCGTGATTGCTGAGGCGCCTGCACCCCCGCCCATCGAACGTCTAGTCGCCGCCAAGGCGCTGCCTGTGCAACCTCCCGAGCCGCCAAGGCCGGCGCTGGCATGTGGTGGACCGGCAAAGCAGGGTGGGGCGATCCTGTGTCAGGCGCTGCCTGGCGCGACGATTACGCTGGATGGCAAGGCAGTTGCGATAGCCGACGCCGGCGGTGTGGCGGTGATCGGTCTCACGCGGACGCAGGCGTCGCCGGCGAAGATTGCAATGCCTCCTGTCGCAACGGCGGGAGATACCCAGTCTGTGGTGTCTGCTTCCACAGAGGTTGAAGTGCTGCCGCGCAGGGACGCGGTCTCGAAGTTCGAGATGGAGTGCCGCCGCATTGCCCCGCAGTCACCGGAGGACAAGCGACATGCCGAGGCGTCGTGGGTTCGCAAGGACAAGGCGATGAAAGCGTTCAATGCGCCGCTCGCGCCGGTCGGTTTCGTGAAGCCCGCGGATGGCCCCTATTCCAGCGCCTATGGCGTCACACGGACCTATGTTCCGAAGACGAAGGACTGCGAGGGGTCGACCAGCGTCCACAACGGCCAGGACATCGCGATCGCCAGCGGCACCGAAATCCGTGCGCCTATGGCGGGGACGGTGCTGCTGGCTGATCCGGGTCTTTTCTACGAGGGCGGCGCGGTATTTCTTGATCTCGGCCGCGGGCTCGTTTCGATCACCATGCACATGAGCCGGATCGATGTGAAGGATGGCCAGACGGTTGCCCGGGGGCAGGTTCTGGGCCTCTCAGGCGCCACCGGGCGAGTCACGGGGCCGCACCTGCACTGGGCGATCAAGTACCGCAACGTCCTGTCCGATGACCGGGGAACGGACATCTGGCTTGATCCGCTGCTTATGCTTGACCTCAGGCCCCCGGGCTGAAGCAGCCGGTGGACGCGTGGATCAACTTCGCCTAGTTGCGCGGGCATGACCGATTTTCCGCGCCTGCATGTTTTCGAGGGGCTGACCAATTTCCGCGATTTTGGCGGCTATCGCGCTGGCGAGCGGCGGATGGCGTCAGGTCGCTTTTTCCGCTCGGCCAATCATGCACTGGCGACGGATTCTGATCTCGCGCGGCTGCGCAACATGGGTATCGCGGCGGTGGTGGACCTGCGCCGGCCGCAGGAGCGCGAGCGTTCGCCGTCGCGGCGATGGGAGGGGTTCGCGGCGCAGGTGATCGAGAACCACGATCATGATGAGGGGTCAGAGAGCTGGGACGGCTTCATGGCGGCATGGGACATGGAGCCCGCGTCCTATCAGCAGTTCCTGCTGCGCTACTACGCCGACGCGCCCCACCTGCCGCGGCTCGTCGACCTGTTCACCCGCTATTTCGACACACTCGCGAGCAGCGATGGCGCGCTCGTGGTGCATTGTGCTGCCGGCAAGGACCGTACGGGACTGGTGGTAGCGCTGACGCACATGCTGGCTGGCGTGCATCATGACGACATCGTTGCTGACTACATGCTGACCAACACGTCTGGCCGGTTCGAGCAGCATGGCGCTGCGTGGCGTGACGCTATGCTGCAGCAGTTCGGCCGCGCACCGACGCTGGCGACGATGCGCGTGATCATGGGGGTGTCGCCTGAATTCCTAGAGCGCTCATTGTTGGTGATCGAGGAGCGCAATGGCGGCGTGGAGGGTTATCTCCGCGAGGTGCTTGGCGTCGACACGCGCAAGCGCGAGCTGATCGAGCAACGGTTGTTCGACTGATCCAGGTTCTGTCGGTTCTGGCTGCCTGGGGCCGTCGTGAAACTTCCTTGGCCATGCGTGTGAAGACGTCGGCATGCCGAGCTCCCCAATCGCGTCAGGGTCTCGCGGGCAATGAGCGCGGTGCGTTCCGGAGACCTAGTGCGCGTGGTTGGAGCGCTTGCGGTAGGCACCGTGATCGTCGATCTCGAACATTTCCGGGATCTGCGGATGGTTCACAGGCTCGGGCGCGTCGTCCGGCAGCAGGTTCTGCTCCGAAACATAGGCCATGTAGTAGGACGAATCATTCTCGGCGAGGAGGTGGTAGAAGGGCTGGTTCTTGACCGGCCTGATCTCTTCCGGGATCGACTCCCACCATTCCTCCGTATTCGCGAACTGCGGGTCTACGTCGTAGATAATTCCCCTGAACGGGAACAGACGGTGACGCACCTGCTGGCCAATTCCGAACTTGGCCGCCTTGTTGATATCCATCTGTCGCGATGCCCCTCGTCTTGCTCGCGCGAAATTGCCCAGCCAGCGCAAGCGATTCTCGGGTGCGCCGCCATGCAGCGCGTCGTCCGCCCTTGCCTTGGCCGCCATTAGACGCAGGAAAACACCGCCCGCAACAGGCCATGACAGTAAACACAGGATGTTGCGTGCCATCGCCTGCGGAACGGGCTATGGCTGTCGCAACAACATCACGGACCATTCCATGGCGAAGCCCACCCGATCCCGGCGCGGAAAGCCGCCGGGCCGGTCTGGCGGCGCTGCTCAGACTTATGCGGCGCTGGACCTCGGTACGAACAATTGTCGCCTGCTGATTGCCGAGAAGTCGGCATCCGGCGGGTTGCGCATTATCGATTCCTATTCGCAGATCGTCGCGCTTGGCGAAGGGCTGGCAGCCTCTGGCCGGCTGTCCGATCTGGCGATGAGCCGCGCGATGGACGCGCTGAAGAAGTGTGCGGACAAGGTGAAGAAGCACAAGCCTGTGCATGCCCGATTCATCGCGACGCAGGCGTGCCGCCAGGCCAGCAATGGCCCGGCGTTCGTAAGCGAAGTGCGACGGCGCGTTGGTCTCAACATGGAAACGATCTCGCCGAAGGAAGAAGCAAAGTTCGCGCTGCTTGGATCGCTCGATCTGGTTGATACGGCATCCGACTTTGCGCTGGTGATCGATATTGGTGGCGGATCGACGGAGCTGTCCTGGATCGACGCAAGGTCTGCGGCGGCGCGCGGCGTCAAGGGATGCGCGCTGCGTGCGCCTATCCTTGGCTGGGCGTCCTTCCCGGTGGGCGTAGTGACGCTGAGCGAGAGCTTCGAAGGCGAGGATCGCTACGCGCGGATGGTTGAGCATGTCTCGGGGCTGATGCGCGCCAATGATGCGGCGAGGAGGTTCGGGCCGCTGTTCAGGGTGGGGCGGGGTCAGGTGATCGGGAATTCGGGGACAGTGACCAGCCTCGCCGCCGTGCACATGGGTCTCGATCGCTATCTGCGGTCGGCAGTCGATGGCGCGTGGCTCGATCGGATGGCACTGATGCAGACGATCGCGCGCCTCCGCGACGCCACGCCTGAGCAGCGCGCGGCTGAGCCATGTCTTGCGGGCGGGCGATCCGAGCTGATGCTGCCGGGAATGGCGATCCTGACGACGATTTTCGATATCTGGCCATCCGATCGCCTGCGCGTGGGCGACCGGGGGCTGCGTGAAGGCATCCTTTTGTCGATGATGCATGGCGCGAAGACGGAGCAGCGTAGCCGGAGCCGCCGTCGTGGTGGCGGTGCGCAAAGGGCGAAGCCGCCTGCGAGTGCGGGAGCTGCGGAATGACAGTCGAGGAAGACGCCGAGGGCAAGCGCCGCTGGAAGGCGCCGATGGACGCCCGCACGGCTTCGAGCGGCCGCTCGATGACAAAGAAGGAGAAAGTGCGCAAGAAGACGCTCTCCAAATCGTCGCGCGAATGGGTCGACCGGCAGCTGCGCGATCCGTATGTGCGCAAGGCGCAGGACGCTGGGTATCGCGCGCGGGCGGCCTACAAGATCAAGGAAATCGACGAGAAGTTTCACGTGCTGAAGCGCGGCGCGCGGGTGGTCGATCTCGGGTCGGCGCCGGGCGGGTGGCTGCAGGTCGTGATCGAGACCGGCGCTGCGCGGGTTGTGGGGATCGATCTGTTGCCGGTGACGCCAATCGGCGAGGCGACGATCTTCATGGCCGACTTTACCGAGCCGGGGATGACGGAGAAGCTCATCGCTGCACTGGGCGACAAGCCTACGCTGGTGCTGTCCGACATGGCGGCGAACACGGTCGGGCACAAGCAGACGGACCACGTGCGCACGGTTGGGCTGGCGGAGGCGGCGGCGCAATTCGCGGTCGAGAACCTGGTGAAGGGTGGCGCATTCGTGGCGAAGGTGTTCCAGGGCGGGGCGCAGGGCGCTTTGCTGGAACAGCTGAAGTCGAACTTCGATGATGTACGGCACTGGAAGCCGCCCTCGAGCCGGAGCGAGAGCCCGGAGACTTTCGTGATTGCGCGTGGGTTTCGGGGGTAGTTAACTCCCTGTCGAGAGGCGTAGCAGCCTTCAGCGCCCCAGAAGCGCGATCGTCGCTTCCACATCCCACTCAGCAATCAACCTGAACTGCTCGTGCGCTCTGAGCGGCTGTTCACCGATGCCGACTGTGTAGAGGCCCTCTGCGCGGAGGTTGGCGATCATCAGGGCGCCGTCTTCGATGCAGACGGTATGTTGCGGTACGGCGCCCAGGGCGGCGCAGGCCAGGCGATAGATTTCCGCGCTGGGTTTTGGTTCGGCCTTGCTCGGATCGGCGACGACGTCGACAAGTGGCAGAAGCGCCAGTCGGTCCAGAACTTCGCGGGCATTGAGGCTGGCGGATGCGACTGCTGTGCGGGCTCCGAGGGCGCGGCAGCGCTCGAGGGTTTCGCGAGCGCCCCGGAAGGCGTCGGTCGGCTGGAGGCCGGCGATGAGTTCTTTGTAGCGCCGGTTCTTGAACGCCATGATGGCGTTTCGGTCTGCCTGGGTCAGGGGGATGTCGGCGTGGGCGAGGAGGGCGGCGAGGCTGGAGGCACGCGGAATGCTCCGTGTGGCGCGGAGGGCGGATACGGTGACGGGGATGTTGAAGGCGCGGGCGGCGTCGGCCCATGACTGTTCGTGGCGGACCGAGGTTGAGGTCAGCACGCCGTCGAGGTCGAAAATGACTGCATAGACACCGGATGGCATCATGAAGTTCCCTCGGACGCGCGGGCCCTAACACACTGGTGGCGCGTCGGCTCACGGTCGGCAAGTGCGGCGTTCGAGGCCACTTCCCAAGGCAGGAGAGAATCGATAGACGGGTCTATGGAACAGCAGCCGCCCTCAATCCGCATCCGCCAGGCCATTACGTTCGACGACGTGCTGCTGGAGCCGGGCCCGTCCGAAGTCATTCCCGGCGAGGTGGAAATTCGCTCGCGCCTGACGCGGGAGATAGCGATCAATGTCCCGATCGTGTCGGCGGCGATGGACACCGTGACCGAGGCAGGGCTGGCCATCGCCATGGCGCAGTTCGGCGGGATCGGTGTCATCCACCGCAATCTTTCTCTTGAGGAGCAGACCGAGCAGGTGCGCCGGGTCAAGCGGTTCGAGAGCGGAATGGTGATCAATCCGGTAACGGTGACGCCGGACGTGACACTTCGTCAGCTGCGCGTGCTGAAGGAGCGGCTGCGGGTTTCTGGAATCCCGGTTGTGGAGCCGGGGCCGGAGGGCGTGCCGCGCAAGCTGCTCGGCATCGTGACCAATCGGGATGTGCGGTTTGCCGAAGACGAGACCATGCCGGTGTCGCAGTTGATGACGACGAAGGTTGTCACGATCCGTGTTGGGGCGGACCCCGCAGAGGCTCGACGGCTGTTGCACAAGCATCGCATCGAGCGGCTGATCGTAGTGGACGAAGACGGGCGCTGCGTCGGGCTGCTGACCGTCAAGGACATGGAGAAGAGCCAGACGAACCCCAACGCCTGCAAGGACGAGCAGGGGCGGCTGCGTGTGGCGGCGGCGTCGACCGTGGGTGATGCTGGGTTCGAGCGTAGTCAGGCCCTGATCGATGCGGGCGTGGATGCGCTGGTGATCGATACGGCGCATGGGCATTCGAAAGCCGTGCTGATGGCCGTGGAAAGGGTGAAGAAGCTGTCGAACCGCGTGCAGGTGATCGCGGGCAACGTGGCAACCGGCGATGGTTGCCAGGCGTTGATCGATGCAGGCGCGGATGCGGTGAAGGTGGGGATCGGGCCAGGCTCGATCTGCACGACGCGGATCGTGGCGGGCGTGGGCGTGCCGCAGCTGACGGCAATTGCCGATTGCGCGAAGGCTGCGGAATCGACGCGGACGCCGGTGATCGCGGATGGCGGCATCAAGTTCTCGGGGGACTTCGCCAAGGCGCTGGCGGCAGGCGCTTCGTCAGCGATGATGGGGTCGATGCTGGCGGGCACGGAGGAGGCGCCAGGCGAGGTGTTCCTCTATGAGGGGCGCCCGTACAAGGATTACCGTGGCATGGGATCGCTTGGCGCGATGGGGCGTGGGTCGGCGGATCGCTATTTCCAGAAGGACGTCGCACAGCAGAAGCTGGTGCCGGAAGGCATTGAAGGGCAGGTGCCGTTCAAGGGTCCGGTCGGGCCGATCCTCCACCAGATGGCTGGCGGCCTGCGCGCAGCGATGGGTTATGTCGGCGCGAGGACGGTAGCCGAGCTGCATGAGAAGGCGAAGTTCATACAGATCACCAATGCCGGCCTGCGCGAGAGCCATGTTCACGACGTGAAGATGACGCGCGAGGCGCCGAACTACTCGCTGCAGAACGGCTAGGCTGAACATCGGGAGAACGCGCCTTGAGTATTGAGCTGACGGTCCTTGCATGGACGCTGGTGCTGGCGTTCGTGCAGATTCTGTTGTTCGACGTCGCGAGGACGGGTCAGTACGGGCTCAAGTGGAACATGAGTGCGCGCGACGAGGCGAAGCCGCCACTGTCGCCGATTGCCGAGCGCCTTAAGCGCGCGCAGGACAACCTGTTTGAGACTTTGCCCATCTTCATAGCTGCCGTGCTGATCGCGCATGTGGCGGAACGCGAAAGCGCCCAGACAGCGCTCGGCGCGCAGATGTATCTGGCCGGTCGCATCGTGTATGTGCCGCTTTATGCGTTCGGCGTTCCCGTGCTGCGATCGGTGGTGTGGATCGTCAGCATTGTCGGGCTCGGCATGATCGTGACACCGTTGCTGACTGGGTGATCCTCGGCGGGCGCTACGCAGCTGCCTGTTCCGCAGGTTTATATGAAAGCCTGCTGCAAGGAAGTCCGGCGCGGACTGGCCCGCGGCGCGCCGGAAGGCTCTCCTGGCTGTTTGGGCGGGGGAGACAGGGCGACCGTCCGGGGCTAAGACGACGCCATGAAAGACACCCTGTTCATCCTCGCCGCGCCTTTTCAGGATGGCGGCTTCGAGTGGTACTGCAATGACTGCGCGACCCTTGAAGGCGCGCTTCTGGTAAATCCGCACTGGAACGAGAAGATCGAGGTGCAGCGGATCGGCTTCCCGCGACCGCGCAAGGAGATTGTCGATTTGGTGGGGTCGGACTGGCAGGGGTGTCCTATGCTGGTGATGGACAAGGAGCGCGCCCCCGGTGACGCGATCATCGTGGGCGAGCTTGCGATCCTGCAGGATGTGCGGGCGATCGGTCGGGCGCTGACCAGCCGGCATGGCGGCGTGGGGCCGCATCCTTGAGAGACGGCGGGAAGATACAGGCGGCAATCGAGGTGCTGCGCGATGTGCTTGAGCGACGCACACCGGTGAAAGAGGCCGTGCGCGACTGGGGCAAGAAATCTCGGTTTGCCGGCGCGCGGGATCGGGCGTGGATTTCGGGGCTTGTGGTCGATGCACTTCGCCGGAAAAACTCGATCGAGCATGCGATGGAGGCGACAGGCGCGCGTGTGCTGGCGCTGGGTGCGCTGAAACATGCGTGGGGATGGGATGTTCGCAGGATCGAGGAGGCGCTGAAGGACGAGCATGCGCCGCCGCCACTGCAGGGCAAGGAACGCGAAAACCTTCTGATGGCGCCGAACCCGACTGCGCCGCCGCATGTGCAGGGTGACTATCCGGAATGGCTGTCCCCGCATCTGGCGCGGGCGTTCGGACCGGACGCGGTGGCCGAGGGCATGGCCATGGCCGCGCGTGCGCCGGTGGACCTGCGGGTGAACACGCTGAAGTCAGATGTAGAGAAGGCGGGTCGCGCGCTGGAAGGCGTGAAGGCGAAGCAGATGCCGGAGCTGAAGAATGGCTTCCGGATTCCCGCTGCGGAATCGATCGAACGTGGGGAGAGTGTCGAGGCGATCCCGGCCTACTCCAAGGGGTGGGTTGAGGTGCAGGATATGGGCAGCCAGATCGCGGCCGCGGTCTCATGCGCGGCGCCGGGCGAGCAGGTGCTTGACTATTGTGCGGGCGGGGGCGGCAAGACGATCGCCATGGCCGCGATGATGCAGAACAAGGGTCAGATTTTCAGCCACGACATAGACGGGAAGCGCCTGTCGGCGCTCATCCCGCGCATAGAGCGGGCTGGCATTCGCAATGTGCAGCTGAGGCATCCCAAGGAGAATGCGTCACTGGATGATCTCGATTTGAAGATGGACGTCGTGATGATAGATGCGCCGTGTACGGGCGTGGGCACCTGGCGTCGCAAACCTGACGCGAAGTGGCGGGTGCAGCCAAACGCGCTCGAAAAGCGGGTGCAGGATCAGGCAATCATACTGCGCACGGCATGCAATTATGTGCGGCCGGGCGGGCGTTTGGTGTATGTGACGTGCTCGTTTCTCATGGAGGAGAACGAGGATCAGGTAGCGAGTTTTCGTGCTGATCGCCCTGATTTCATCCCGGATGATGCTGCGGATGCAGCTGTGCGGTCGGGGCAGCTGACAGAGTTCGGGGCGAAGCTGGTGCGGAAGTGCCGGCGACCGGACGGGTCGGTGCGTCTGACGCCACGCACGGCAGGGACGGACGGCTTCTATATGGCTGTTATGCGGAGGGCAGGGTGAGCGATCTGCCGGAGATGATGACGCTGCGCCCAAGTCGCACGAGGTGGCTGGCGCTGCTCGTGGTGGCGGTTGCACTTTCATCGGCTCCAATGTGGGCGGTGGAGGATCTCTTTCCGGCGATGCGCTGGGTTGTCGGCATCTTCTTCGGCGTGGCCGCGGTTATCGCGCTGCTGAACGTGATCGGCATTGCGTCGCGGCTCGATCTGGGCCGTGACGCGTTCACGTGCGTGTTTCTGTTCCGAAGCTTCACACGGAAGTGGAAGGATTGTTCGACCTTCGACCCTGTACGGGTCGGGGGGAACAAGTTCGTCGGATTCAGCTCGGCGGAAGATGACGCGGCAAAGCCCAAGCTGGCGGCAGCCAACAAGCACATGATCGGGCATAGTGGCATGCTGCCTGCTATGTACGGGCTCTCGGCCGATGAGCTTGCGTCTCTAATGAACCGGTTCCGCACGCGGGCGATGGGCTGAGCGCCCGTCTTCCAGCGGAAGGTAAGGGGACAGGATTGACGCCCGGCCTGAACCCCTTCTATTTCCGCCATGGCGATCAACACACCCACCCCTCACAGCTATGATTCCAACGGTCACGAACGTGCGCTGATCATCGATTTCGGCAGCCAGGTGACGCAGCTGATCGCGCGGCGGCTGCGGGAGGCGGGGATCTACTGCGAGGTTCATCCCTACAATCGGGCCGAGGCGGTGATCAGGGCCGGGTTTAATCCCAAGGCGGTGATCTTTTCCGGTGGCCCCGACAGCGTGACGCGCGAAAAGTCGCCGCGGGCGCCACAGATTGCATTCGAGCTGGGCGTGCCGATCCTGGCCATCTGCTACGGTCAGCAGACGATGGCTGTTCAGCAGGGAGGCATGGTGGAAGGCGGGCACGCGGCAGAGTTCGGACGCGCGGACGTGGAGATCCAGGACGACTCGCCACTGTTCGACGGGTTCTGGGAAGTCGGCAAGCGCTATCCGGTTTGGATGAGCCATGGCGACCGCGTGACGAAGCTGCCGGAGGGCTTCAAGGTTGTAGGCACTTCGGAGAACGCACCGTTTGCGATCGCGGTGGATGAGGCGAGGCGCTACTACACGACGATGTTCCACCCGGAAGTGGTGCACACGCCGGACGGAGCGAAGCTGCTCTCGAACTTCGTGAAGAAGATCGCCGGCATGAAGGGCGACTGGAGCATGGCGGCATTGCGCGCCGAACAGGTCGCTAAGATCAAGGCGCAAGTCGGCAAGGGGCGCGTGATTTGCGGGCTTTCAGGCGGGGTCGATTCATCGGTGGCGGCCGTGCTGATCCACGAGGCGATCGGGGACCAGCTGACGTGCGTGTTCGTCGATACCGGGCTGATGCGTGCGAACGAAGCCGATGAGGTCGTGAAGCTGTTCCGCGGACACTACAACATTCCGCTGGTGCACGTGGATGCAGGCGAGACCTTTCTTGGCGGGCTCGCAGGCATGACAGACCCGGAAGCCAAGCGGAAGTTCATCGGCAAGACGTTCATCGACATCTTCGAGGCGCAAGCGAAGAAGGTGGAGGGCGCGCAGTTCCTGGCGCAGGGCACGCTTTATCCTGACGTGATCGAGAGCGTGTCGTTCGATGGCGGGCCGTCTGTGACGATCAAATCGCACCATAATGTCGGCGGGCTGCCGGAGAAGATGAATCTCAAGCTGGTCGAACCGCTACGCGAGCTTTTCAAGGACGAGGTGAGGGCGCTGGGGCGTGAGCTAGGCATGCCGGAGACGCTTGTGGGCCGGCATCCGTTCCCGGGGCCGGGCCTGGCGATCCGCATTCCCGGCGAGATCACGCCGGAGCGTGTGGCGATCCTGCAGAAGGCAGATGCGATCTATCTCGACGAGATCCGCAAGGCCGGACTGTACGACAAGATCTGGCAGGCGTTTGCCGTGCTTTTGCCCGTGCGTTCGGTGGGCGTGATGGGGGATGCGCGCACGTATGAGAGCGTGCTGGCGCTACGCGCTGTGACATCGACGGACGGGATGACAGCGGACTTCTATCCCTTCGAAATGACCTTCCTTGGCCGCTGCGCGACGCGGATCATCAACGAGGTGAAGGGTATCTCGCGTGTGGTTTACGACGTCACCAGCAAGCCGCCGGGGACCATCGAGTGGGAATAAGGGTCGGAACGATGAAGGCTGGAATTCTTGCAGCTGCGCTGCTTGCAACAGCGTGCGCGCCACAGCTTGCGGCGACGCAGACCGCATGCAGGGGGGCTGTCGATACAATCTACATCAATGGCCGCATCTGGACGGCGGAGACTGCGCAGCCATGGGCTGAAGCGCTGGCGGTGGCGGGAGACAAGCTGGCTTGTGTCGGGACCACCGACGCGATCAGGCAAGCTGCCGGCAGCACAACGACTGTCGTTGACCTGCAAGGGCGCTTCGTTGCGCCGGGCTTCCAGGATTCGCACCTGCATCTGCCTGGCCCATCGCTCAACTCTGTGCCCCTCGAAGATGTTACAAGCGTCGCTGAGCTTCAGGCAAAGCTGAAGGTGTTTGCTGACGCCAACCCGGACCTGCCTTGGATTACGGGGAGGGGCTGGGGTTATGCGATCTTCCCCGATGCGAAGGCTGATCGTTCCTACATCGATGCGGTGATCTCGGATCGTCCCGTGTACATCACAATGCGTGATGGTCATGCAGGTCTGGGAAACAGCGCAGCGCTGGCGGCGCTCAAGATCACGTCCGCCACCGCTAATCCGCCAAACGGTCAGATCGTGAAGGACGCGGCCGGCAGGCCTACGGGCGAGTTCACGGAGGCTGCACATGGCATGGCCAGCGGGCTGATCCCTCCTGAAACAACTGATGCACGCTATGCGACGCTGATTGCGAACATGGCGGATGCAGCCTCCCAGGGCTTGACTGCGGTGCATGTGGCGGGCGCTTCGCCGGAGGCGCTGTCGCTGTTCGAGCGCGCATTGAAGGCGGACGCACTGAAGGTGCGGATGCATGTAGCTGTGCCCATGATCCCTGGGGCTGGCAGCTATCCTGAGGGCCACAAGCTCGCCCGGCCCGTCACCGAGGCAGATCTAGCGCCCCACATCGCGGCGCGCGAGGCCTTCAAAGGTCCGATGCTCAAAGTAGCTTCGATCAAGGGCATGCTTGATGGCGCGATCGATGCGCAGACCGCCGCGATGCACGCACCCTATACGGGGACAAACACGAGCGGGTTGTCGTTCTGGGATCCGAAGGAGTTGAACGAAACTGTCGCACTGTACGATCGTCTCGGGTTCCAGATCCTGTTGCACGCCATCGGCGACAAGGCGATCACCGAAGCACTTGATGCATTCGCATTTGCAGCCAAGACAAATGGCACGGCGGACCAGCGTCACCGCATCGAGCACGCGGAGGTGCCCGTCCTCGCCGACCTTGTTCGTTTCCGCGATCTGGGCGTGATCGCTTCCACGCAGCCGATCTTCGCCAATCCCGACGCTACGGTGCTGAACAATTTTGAACCGCTGCTGGGGCCGGAGCGCGCGCCGATTGCGGACTCGTTCAGCATCTTCGACGATGCGGGCGTGAGGCAGGCCTTTGGCAGCGACTATCCGGTCTTTTACCTGTCGCCTATCGAGGGGATTGCGGTTGCAGTCACGCGGATGACGGCTGAGGGCAAGCCGCCCGGTGGCTGGCACCCGGCGGGGCGTATTTCGGTCGAGGCGGCGCTTCGCCACTATACGATTGATGGCGCCTTCGCGACGTTCGATGAGGATATTCGTGGCAGCCTTGTTGCGGGCAAGATGGCGGACTTTGTCGTGCTGTCTCAGGATATCACCCAGATTGCGCCTGAGACCATTCGCGGCACGAAGGTCATGATGACGATCATGGGCGGTCGAGAAACGCATCGCGACCAGGCGTTCTGAAGCTGAAAAAGTGTCGACGGTAGGGCGGGAGCGCCGCGGCTGACCGAGCCACTTGCCATTGCTTGATGGGCCGTCGCATACGGTGCGGATGGGCCAAGGCAAGCATGCTGTCGTCTCGCAGGAACGCCGCGTCAAGCGGTTGGGGTATCGCTATGGCGTTCTGCTGATGAAGTGCGCCAAACCGTTCGGCAAGGTGGCCGAGCATGGTGGGTACATGCTGCGCGATGAAGAGACGCGCAAGATTGTATTCGGGAACACGGGCTACGAGTTTTCAGCGACGCTGGACGAGGTCGAAGCGTTTCTGGAAGCGCAGCCCAAGCATCGCACCGACGAAGATTAGCCAGCCGAGCCCGAAGCGGTCGCTCGGGTGAATTCGCCGAGCTGGCAAGGAATACCGCTGTCGAGCACGTAGATGGTCTGCAGGCCAGAGCAGATCCGGTTGCTTGCATCCCAGCTGAAGCCGCCCTGGCCTTTGAGACCGGGGCAGGTACGCGCCAGGCGGTTGGTCCAGACTTCGCCGCCGGCGAGCGTGAACCGGATCTCCTGGTTGCTGATGACTTCCTGCTTCTGGATGCGCGATGCGTCTATGCAGGAGCCAGCGATGCTCGTCTTCTGCTGAGCGGGTTCTCCCGGTGAGGAGCAGGCTGATAGCGAGATGAGGATCAGTGTAGCGATTGAGATTTGGAGTCGCTTCATGTTCAGCTCCTGTGGCGCGTGCTAGGATACGGCTGGGACGCGGGTGAAGGTGCCGAGTTGGCAGGGCGTTCCATCTTCTCTCACATAGATTATCTGCTGGTTCGAACAGACCTGCGTGCCGCGGACCTCCCACGTGAAGCCGCCCTGGAATTTCAGGCTCGGGCAGGCGCGGGGCAGGGTGTTCAGCCACACTTCGCCATCGTTCAGCGTGAACTGGATTTCCCGGTCGCTCAAGATTTTCTGTTCCCTGATGCGGGTGGGGTTGATGCAGGTATCCACCAGGCTAGCCGGCGTGGTGCCGGCAGCGTCAGTGGGTGTCGAGCAGGCCGCAAGCGCGCCCGTGAGGGCGGCTAACGCCAACATGGATGCCTTGATGAGTGTCATGGGGCTCTCCCTGTCTGTCTCCACCGAACCTGCGCCTGTCGCGCTGGTTCCGCAATCAGGGGGTAGCAGGCTTCCTGCGCCCGGCGCGATCGACGATAACAGCAGTTCGTTCGCCTGAAATTTCCATGAGCCGCCCATGCCAAGCAACGTTAGGCTTTTCGGCCTCGCCACCTGCGACACGACGCGTGCTGCGCGAAAATGGCTTGATGGACAGGGCGTCCCGCATGTCTTTCACGATGTCAGGGCTGACGGGCTGACCCGCGCAACGGTCGAGGGCTGGGTAAAGCAGCTCGGCTGGGAGAAAGTCCTGAACAAGGCGAGCACCACCTGGCGGGAGCTTCCGGCCGACGCTAAGGAGGAGATTAACCAGAATGTCGCCGTGGATTTGTTGTTGGCAAACCCGACACTGGTGAAACGACCGATACTTGACCTTCGCGGCAACCTCTCGGCCGGGTTCAAACCAGCGACATATGCAGAGCTGTTCAGGTGACGAGGCGGCTTCCCCGGATTGGGTCAGCAAGGCGCGCGGCCAGGCCGTCTAGATGACATTCACGTCAAAGGCAGAACTGTCATCAACGCCCCGTAAGAACGTACAGACTGAAGTGTTTAGCTTTGAAACGACCGCCTGCGGCACATGCTACAGAAACGCCGCCGGGGGATGGACGAAAAGCTTCCCGCCACCTATGAACCGCGCCAGAGTCTTCTAAAACGATTCAAAACCGCTGATTCCGAAAGACTAGATGCAGCCGAAAAATTCGACCTTCGCTGACCGGCAAGCCGCCTCGCTCGCTGCCAAGAAAGCCCTTCTCGAAAAATTCAAACCGAAGCCCATGGTACAGGCGGAAGTGCCGATCGACCATGAGGCCGAGCGCCGCGAGCGCATGGAGGCCATCCGCGCCCAGCGCGAGGCCGAGCGGATCGAACGCCAGCGCGCCCGCGAAGAAGCTGAAGCCAAGGCGGAGGCCGAGCGCATCGCTGCCGCCGAGGCCGCCGAGCGTGAGAGGCTCGCGAACGAGCAGTCCATCGACGACCTGAAGCGCGCCGAGCGCAAGGCTCGCAAGAAGGAAATCAAGGAAGCCGCCAAGGCGAAGAAGGAGACGCGCACTGTCTCAAAGCCAAGCGGTGGTGGCCCCCGCGAAGAGCGGGCTGTGGATCCCTTCGAGGAACACCGCCGCTATATCCAGAGCCTCGAGCGCGGCCGCGAACGCCGCAGGGCCTGATCGTCATCTGATCTATCAACAATCTGCGGCCTCCGGTGACCCCGGAGGCCGTTTTCGTGTCTGGCCCCGGGTGTGCGAGATAACACCCTGAAAGATCGCGGTTGCGGATGGGGTCGGGCTTTGCTCTGGTCCGGTCTGCGGGGGCGCAAGGCGCGGAGTCGGTTATGGACATGGCATATGTGGGCGCCTTCCTGGGCGGTATGGTTGTCTTCTTCGGTACGCATTTTTTCTCGGCGTTCCGCAGGCGGGACGGGCAAGGCGTCGTCGGGTCGCTTGGAGCGGGTCCGTACAAGGGCCTGTATTCGTTGCTCACGATTGCCGGATTCATCGCGCTGGCCTGGGGGTATGCGAACCTCAAGCCCTGGATCCCGCTCGCTGACCCGCCGAGCTTCATGCGCCATATCGCTATGGCGTTGATGATACCGGCGATGGTGCTGATTGTTGCGGCCTATGTACCGACCGGATTCATCAAGAAAGTCGTGAAGCATCCGATGCTGACGGCGGTAAAGATCTGGGCCCTGGCGCACCTTCTGGTGAACTGGGATATCGGTTCGCTGATCCTGTTTGGATCCTTCCTGATGTTTGGCGTGATCGACAGGATCGCCCTGAAAAGGCGGGGCGATGCGGGGGCGGCCGAGGCCACACCGAACGTCGTGGGGGACCTGATCGCCCTCGCTGTGGGTCTGGCCCTCTATGGGGTGCTGGTCTACGAACTCCACTACGTTCTCTTCGGCATCGACCTTTACGCCTGATCTCCGGTGACGGGCGCCGCATTGCGCCCTGCGGGCGGGCGGACTAAGCAGCGCGCTAGCCAGACCCAAAGGGGTAGAGAGGGCGATACTGATGTCTGCCCAGGCCCAGTCGGCCCGTAAAACGGTCAAAGATCTTGCCGCCGCGAAGGGCGAAACGCCGCTGGTTTGCCTGACGGCCTATACCGCGCCCATGGCCGCGATGCTGGACGAGGTCTGCGATGTCCTGCTGGTCGGCGATAGCGTCGGGATGGTCGTCCATGGCCTGCCGACGACGGTGGGCGTGACGCTTGAGATGATGATCCTGCATGGCCAGGCTGTGATGCGGGCCAGCAAGCGGGCGTTCGTGGTGGTCGACATGCCTTTCGGCTCCTACGAGGCGAGCCTCGAGCAGGCGTTCATGAACGCCTCGCGTATCATGAAGGAGACCGGCTGCCAGGCCGTGAAGATTGAGGCGGGCGAGTACGCCGCCGCGACGGTGCGGCATCTTGTGGACCGCGGCATCCCGGTGATGGCGCACGTCGGCCTTCGGCCGCAGGCCACCAATGTGGACGGCGGGTTCAAGGCCAAGGGCCGGACTGATAAGGAACGCTCGAAAGTCATCACGGAAGCCGTGGCCGCCGACGAGGCCGGGTGCTTTGCCATGGTGATCGAGGGGGTGGCTGAGGACCTGGCCGCCATGATCACGGCGCAGGTTTCGTGCCCCACCATCGGAATCGGCGCATCAGCCAAATGCGACGGCCAGATCCTCGTCACAGACGACCTGCTGGGAATGTTCGACTGGACACCCCGATTCGTGCGACGGTATGCCGACCTCCGCGGCGAGATCGGCCGAGCGGCCGAAGGATACGCGAAGGATGTAAGGGCCCGAGCATTTCCCGCGGAAAAAGAGACCTACGTCCTCAAAAAAGCGCCATAATCCCAATCGCCCATCCAGGCCTTAGCAGCTATGGCGAATTGCCGGGGCTGAGTACCCTAGATAAGTTGCCTCACCTTTTGGAGCCTATCCCCACGTGAATGACGACGCCTTTCAGGAAGTGAACAAGAGCCTCCGCGAGGAGCAACTCGCTAAGGCGTGGAAGCGCTGGTCGATCTTCGTCTATCTCGGGGTAGCGGCTATCGTGATTGGCGTGGGTGTAGTGGAGTTCATGCGCTACCAGCGCAACGAGGCGATCGACCGGGCGGCCAAGACCTACGACGCAGGCTTCGCCGCCATGGAGGCGAGCGACCTCGCGACAGCTCGTGCGCGGTTCAGCGAATTGACGACGAACGACACAGGTTTTGCCGTGCTCGCCGGCCACATGCTGGCTGGCATCGAGCGCGACCTGACGAACGATCAGGCAGCCATTGAGGCGCACCTGAAGAACGCCGCGGCGTCCGACAAGGGCGTGATGGGAGACCTCGCGATTCTCAAGCTCGGCTATCTGCAGGCCGACACTGCGACCCGCGCGCAGCTTGAGGCGATGATGAAGCCGCTGCTCGACCGGCCCGGCCAGGCTGCCCTGCTGGCCCGCGAGCTGATCGCTGCGAAGGCGCTGGCCGAGGGTGATGTGGAGTTCGCGCGCGACACTTTCGAAGTTCTCGATGTCGACATCAACGCGCCCGGCGCAATGCGTGAGCGCGTGTCGCGTGCGCTGGCGACGCTGCCCGCCCGGGCCGTCAATCTCGATGCGCCAGCTGCGACGCCTGCCGTGACGACTGAAACGCCTGCCGCGCCAGCTCCGCCGCCCGCCCAAGATGCTACCCCTGCCGCTCCGACCGGACAGCCACAGCAATGATGTCAACCCTCCGTTCCCTGTTCCTCACGGCTACGCTGATCGGCCTGCTCGCCGCATGTGGCAATGGACCGGTGATCCTCTCCGACGAGGAGAAGGCCGCGCGCGTGACGATCAACCCGTTCCAGGACACGTTGACGCCCGACCCCACGCTTGCCGCGGCAACCATCACGCTGCCGCCTGCGCAAGCCTCGGGCGACTGGACGCAATCCGGCCGCAACGCCGCGAAGATGCCCGGACATATCGAGGGGGCTCCGGAGTTTCGCGAAACCTGGCGCGCCAACGTCGGCGAGGGTTCAGGTGAGATCAAGCGCATCGTTGCCTCACCTGTCGTAAAGGACGGTCGCATCTATGTGATAGACGCCGCACAGAAGGTATCGGCCTTTGACGCAGCGACGGGTCGTCGCGTGTGGGAGAACCAGCTTAAGGCCGCCAACCCGCAGTGGGACGAGTTCTCCGTCGGCGGCGGGCTCGCGATTACCGGCGACAAGCTCATCGTCGCGTCTGGCTTCGCCTATGTCGCCGCGCTTCGTCTCAATGATGGGAAGGAAATCTGGAAGCGCCGGGTTGAAAGCCCGCTGTCGTCCTCGCCCGCCATCCAGGGCAACCGGGCCTACCTCACGTCGACGAACAACGACTTCTTCGCCATCGACACAGACACTGGCGAAGTCCTCTGGAACGATCAGGCGCTGGCTGAGACCGCCCGCGTGTTGTCCTCGCCGAGCCCGGCTGTGACGCCGGACATTCTCGCGGTCGGCTATTCTTCCGGCGAACTGATCGCCTACCTGCCAGCCAACGGGCGCCGCCTGTGGACTGACACGCTGACCTCGACCGGCCGCTATACGCCGCTGTCGGCCATCAACGACATTGCTGGCAAGCCGGCGATCCAGGAAGGCGTCGTCTACGCAGCGAGCCACTCCGGCGTGCTTGCCGCGATCGATGCGCGCTCAGGGGCGCGGATCTGGAGCAAGATCTTTGGATCACGTCAGGGGCCGGTGATTGCCGGAGAGTATCTCTATGTTGTCGGCACGGGCGGAAAGGTCGCCTGCTTCAGCAAGATCGACGGCAAGCTGGCCTGGGCGCGGGATCTGCCGGAGTTCAAGGATGGCAACCGCGAGAACCGCATCGTATGGACGGGGCCTCTACTGGCTTCGGGCCGGCTGGTCGTCGTGTCATCGGAGGGCGATATCGTCGCCCTGTCGCCGCAGGACGGCAAGACGGAGGCTGAGATGAAGGTCGGCCAGAGCATCCTCATCGAGCCGATCGCTGCAGCCGGCAGAATTTTTGTAGTTACCGATCAGGCCAACCTGATCGCGATCAAGTAGGCCCGAGCAGCAGGCTCGGGGCCACTTCTGGAGTTTCGCCATGACGCTGACGGTGGCCATCGTCGGTCGTCCGAATGTCGGTAAATCGACGCTGTTCAACCGGCTTGCGGGCCGGAAGATCGCAATCGTCGACGATCAGCCCGGCGTTACGCGCGATCGCAAGGAAGCAGTGGGACGCATCGGGGACATCGACCTTCGCCTGATCGACACGGCCGGATTCGAGGATGTGACAGACGAGTCGCTGGAAGCGCGGATGCGGCGCCAGACGGAGATCGCGATCAACGAAGCGGATATCTCGATCTTTCTGTACGACGCGCGCGCCGGGGTTACGCCGGTAGACGAGCGTTTTGCGCAACTGCTACGCAAGTCGGGCAAGCCGGTGGTGCTGTGCGCCAACAAGTGCGAGGGCAAGCAAGGCGATGAGGGGCTGATGGAAGCCTGGCGTCTTGGCCTTGGCGATCCGGCGCCGTTGTCGGCCGAACATGGCGAGGGATTGTCGGATCTCTACGAACTCCTGCGGCAGGCTGAGGAGAAGCTTCAGTCTGCAGACGGGTATGTCTCGCTTGAGCCGGTCATCGAGGACGAGGAGCATTTCGATCCCGACGCCGAAGCGCCGGTGGAACCGGACAAGCCGATCCGCATCGCTTTTGTCGGTCGCCCGAATGCGGGCAAGTCGACGCTGATCAACGGCATTCTCAACGACGACCGGTTCATCACCGGACCGGAAGCGGGCATCACGCGCGACAGCGTTACAGTGGCGTGGACATGGCGCGACAGGGAGATCCGGCTCGTTGATACTGCCGGCCTGCGTAAGCGGGCGAAGGTGCAGGAGAAACTCGAGCGCCTGTCGACGATGGAGACGACGCACTCGATCCGGTTTGCGGATGTGGTCGTGCTCGTGATGGACCCGCGCGATGCGTTTGAGAAGCAGGACGTGCAGATCGCCAACCTGGCGCTGCGCGAGGGGCGCGGGCTCGTGTTCGCCATCACCAAGTGGGACACGGTCGACAATGTGTCGGAGGCTCGCAAGGAGATGGAGCACCAGGCGGAGTCGCATCTTCCGCATGCCAAGGGGACTCCGGTCGTGCCAGTGTCGGGCGAGACGCGGAAGAATCTCGACAAGCTGATGGATGCCTGCCTGAAGGTTCACAAGGACTGGTCAGCGCGGATCAAGACTCGCGATCTAAATGACTGGCTGCAGTATACGACGCAGAAGCATCCACCGCCCGCGCCTGACGGCAAGCGCATCAAGCCGCGCTACATGGCGCAGATGAAGACGCGCCCGCCGACATTCGTGCTGATCGCCTCTCGCGCTGAGTCGATGCCGGAGACCTACAAGCGGTATCTGCTGAATGAGCTTCGTGCATCATTCGATCTGCCGGGTGTGCCGCTTCGGCTAGTGCTGAAGGGACAGAAGAACCCATATACGGACAAGGAATAGTCCGCCGGTCCGCAGTGTCAGGCTTGGCGTTTCGCGAACATCAGGCGTTGGCCGTGCTGGGTGAACTCCGACCCGAAGTATGGAGGGATTGTCGACGCGACGTCTTGCGGGGTGGGAAGCGTCAGCTGGTCTTCGCCGGGCATGGCCTTGAAGCGCATTTCGGTGCGGACGGCGCCGGGGTCGAAGAGGTTGACGCGGATGGGAGTGTTCTCGGTCTCGTCGGCGTAGCACGCGATCATGGTTTCGAGTGCGGCCTTGGTGGCGGCGTAGACACCCCAGAAGGCGCGGGGGCGGGGGACAACGCCTGAGGTGACGAACAGCGCGCGGCCTGCTTCACTCATGCGCAGCAGCGGGTGGACGGCGCGGATGAGGCGCCAGTTTGAGGTGAAGTTCACCTCGACAGTTTCCTGGAACGCGGCAGGCGAGACGGTCTCCAGCGGGCCGAGCGTACCGAGGATGCCGGCATTGCCGAACAGGCCGTCGAGACGGCCGAAGCGATCGAGCAGGGCGCCAGCGAGCCGGTCGATGCCGTTCATGTCGCGCATATCCAACGGGATCAGCGTGGCCTTGCGGCCGGTGGCGGCGAGGATCTCGTCGTCGAGCTTTGTCAGCGCCTTCTCCGAGCGGGCGGCGGCGATGACGTGGTTGCCGGCTTTCGCGAGTTCAAGAGCTGCGGCGCGGCCAATGCCGCGGGACGCGCCGGTGACGAGGATGATGCGCTGGTCTGTCATGGCGGCGGATTAGCGCAATTGGGCGGGGGAGGCCATGGGGGAGGTTCTGGCCGCGGATCGGGCAGGTACGTTGGTGAGCTTGATCGCCCTCTCGCCGAACGCCTCTCTTCCTGTTAGGCGGAGCGGCGGATGCGGGCCGGCAAAGAATGGCTTGCCGTGACCCAGCACGACCGGGTGGTAGTAGTGACGACACTCGTCGACGAGGCCGAGATCGGTCAGGATTTGCGCGATCACCGTGCCGGAGATGTCAATCTCTCCGCTGTTGCTTGCCTTGAGACCGCGCACCACCGGCCCGACATTGCCTGACACCAACGTGGCATTGGGGCGGGCCGACTGACTTCAGCGTGCGCGAGACGACACATTTTGGCTGGCGCCGCCATGCTGTGGCGAAATCACGCTCTTCCGGGCCTCAGCCTGGTCGGACCTCGTCTCAATACCGCATGATCTGGTACGTGACACAGCCTTAGATGCGACCGGTCAGGCTGCCCACCTGTTGGATCCAATGACGAAAGAGCATAGGATCGGGAGGCGAACTTGTCGCGGTCGACATAGCCATTGAGCGACATGTTCATTCCGAAGACAACCCTGGCCATGCTGCAGGATCTCCGTCGATGCGGTCAGGATAACTTCAGCACGGCAATGACTGAAAGCGATGGTGGGCGCTAATCAGGCGGGTCGTTAGCGCATGGTCGCGGCAGCGCCGCGACTGCCGGGCAGGGGCCTCGCCATCCAGAGGCATCAGTCATCCAGCAGCGAGAGCTGCTGTTCCTTCGACGCCATGTCGTGATCGCGATCCAACAGTGGCGTGGGGTAGTCTCCCGTAAAGCAGTGGTCGGCGAATTGGGGGGCGCTGTCGTTGCGTTTGCCCTGGCCCAGGGCTTCGTAAAAGCCGTTCAGGGAGATGAAGGAGAGGCTGTCCACCTTCAGGTAGCGCTTCATCTGGTCGATGGTCATGGAGGATGCGATCAGTTCCTCCTTCGAGGGCATGTCGATCCCGTAGAAGTCGGGGTGTTTTATCGGGGGGCTTGCGACGCGGAAGTGGATCTCGCTGGCGCCTGCATCGCGGATCATCTGGACGATGCGTTGCGAGGTGTTGCCGCGCACGATGCTGTCGTCGACGAGGACGACGCGCTTGCCCTCAAGGATGGCGCGGTTCGGCGCATGCTTGCGCGAGATGGAGCGCTGGCGGCCCGACTGCGTTGGCTGGATGAAGGTGCGACCGACATAGTGGTTGCGGATGATGCCGAAGCCGAAGGGGATGCCGGACGCTTCCGCGTAGCCGAGGGCTGCCGGGTTGCCGCCATCGGGCACGGGGCAGATCAGGTCGGCGTCGACATGGGACTCGCGGGCGAGGACGCGACCGAAGCGCTGGCGCGTCTCGTAGACGGACTGGCCATGCATGATCGAGTCAGGGCGGGCGAAGTAGACGTATTCGAAGACGCAGGGCGTGGCGCGCACATGCGGGAAGGGCATCAGGCTCTCGACGCGTTCGCGGTCGATGACGACAACCTCGCCGGCTTCGATGTTGCGGACGAAGGAGGCGCCGATAGCGTCGAGCGCACAGGTTTCCGAGCAGAGCACGGGGGCGCCATCGATCTCACCAAGTACGAGGGGGCGCAGCCCCCACGGGTCGCGCGCGCCGATAAGCTTGTCGTTGGTGAGAGCAACGATGGCGTAGCCGCCCTGGAGCTGACGCAGGGCGTCGATGAAGCGATCCTCGATCCGGTTGCGCATGGAGCGCGCGGTGAGCTGAAGGACGACCTCGGTGTCCATGGTGGATTGGAAGATCGCGCCATTCTGGACAAGATCGTGGTGGATGGCGCGTGCGTTGGTGAGGTTGCCGTTATGCGCGATAGCAAGGCCGCCATGGGCTAGGTCGGCATAGATCGGCTGGATGTTCCGCAAGACGACGCGGCCGGAGGTGGAGTAGCGGTTATGGCCGATAGCGGCGCGGCCGGGCAGGCGTTCTACGGCGCCGCTATCGTGGCTGAAGCTGTCACCGACAAGGCCCATGTGACGCTCAGAGCGGAAGGTGCCCCCCTTGCCGTCGAAGGTGACGATGCCGCAGGCTTCCTGCCCGCGATGCTGCAGGGCGTGGAGGCCAAGGGCGGTTAGGATGGCGGCGTCGTCGCGCCCGAAGACGCCGAACACACCGCACTTGTGGCCCATGCCGTCTTTTTTGCCGGGACGGAACTCGTCATCGTCCAGTCCGGGGTCGAAGAACGGGTCTGGACTGGCCAATGGCGACTCCGGCTCGATCGTTACTGGGTCGTTTGGGCGTTGGCTGGCGAAGCGTCAGCCGGGCCGTTGAAGACCGCGATCACGCCAGTCAGCCCGCCGCCGACCAGGCCGGCTGCACTGTCCAGATATGGGTACGTGTTGCTCTTGGCAATCTCCGGCGGCTCTTCTCCGGGCCGTACGACAAGATGCAACAGTACGACGAAGCCGATACAGGCGAGAATAGCCTTGGCGACACCCAGTCCGGCGCCGGCAAGCCGATCGAACAGGCCGATTTCGGGCGAATCATTGACCAGGCGGGACAGCCTCGCACCAAGGAAGGCAGCGAGGGCGTAGGACACCAGGAAACCCACCAGAAACAAGATCATGGCCGGAACGATCGAGGGTTCGTCAGGCGAGATCATGTTCTTGAGCGGTTGTTGGCCGAACCGGATGCAGAGCCAGGCAACAAGCAGGCCAACGATAAAGGCGATGATCGAGAACATCTCGCGGATGAGACCACGGCCCGCGGACATCACGGCGGACAGGACGATCACGGCAAGTATGATGACATCGAAGACCCAAGGGGGCATCGCAACAGACCCTCTACTCGGACCCCCCGCCAAGTACGTCCACGAGGTCCTGCAATCTGGATAGCCCATGGACGGTCATGCCGTCGACCGTCTCCGGCGCCCCGCCAGGGACAAAAGCTGTCGTGAAACCAAGGCGAGCTGCTTCCCTGAGCCGGGGTTCAAGGCGGCCGACGGGGCGAATCGCGCCGGAGAGGGCCACCTCGCCGAAGAATACGACTCCGCGCGGGAAGGGCTTGTCGAGCAGGGCGGAGGCGCAGGCTGCTGCGGCGGCGAGGTCGCCTGCAGGTTCGCTGATGCGGTATCCGCCCGAGACGCTGAGATAGACGTCTCGCATCCCGAAGCGGAGGCCGCAGCGGGCATCGAACACGGCGAGCAGCATGGCGAGACGCGCCGAATCCCAGCCGACAATAGAGCGGCGCGGGTTGCCGGCGGCTTCGGGGCCGGCAAGAGCCTGCACTTCAGCAAGCACCGGGCGCGAGCCTTCCATTGCGGCGAAGACGGCACGGCCGGAGGTTTCGGTGTCGGCGCCGGCGAGGAACATGGCGGAGGGGTCGCGCGCGGCGGTGAGACCGAGTTCGCCCATTTCGAAAACGCCGATCTCGTCGGTGGGGCCGAACCGGTTCTTCACCGAACGGAGGATGCGGAACTGGTGGCCCCGCTCGCCCTCGAAATAGAAGACGGCGTCGACCATGTGCTCAAGCACGCGTGGGCCGGCTATCTGTCCGTCCTTGGTGACGTGGCCAACGAGGATAACAGCCGCGCCGGTCTTCTTGGCGAAGCGGGTGAGTTCCTGCGCGCAGGCGCGGACCTGGCCAACCGAGCCCGGGGCCGCTTCGAGGCTGTCGGACCAGAGCGTCTGCACCGAGTCGATGACGATCACTTCGGGCGCAGCGGCCTTCAGCGCTTTCAGGATAGAGCGCAGGTCTGTCTCGGCGGCGAGCTGCACAGGCGAGCTGCTGACGCCGAGGCGGCGGGCGCGGCCCTGGATCTGGGAGATCGCTTCCTCGCCGGAGATGTAGACGGCTTTCACACCAGCCTTGCCCATTGCGGCGGCTGCCTGGAGCAGGAGTGTCGACTTGCCGATGCCCGGGTCGCCGCCGACGAGGACGGCGGACGAGCGCGCGATACCGCCGCCGAAGACGCGGTCAAGTTCGGAGATGCCGGTGGAGATGCGCGGCGGGGGAGGGTCTGCGCTGTCGAGGGGCGCGAACTCGACCGTGCCGGTGCGTGTCTTCGCGCCGGACTTGGGCGCTTCAAGTCCGCCGGGGGGCGAGGCGATGCTTTCCTCGACCAGCGAATTCCAGGCGCCGCACGCTTCGCAGCGCCCGGACCATTTGGCGTGGGCCGTCCCGCAGGACTTGCAGACATAGGCGGTGGTTGGTTTAGCCATGAGCTTGGTTCTGGCAGGTTGGTCGATTCATGGCCAGTCCGTGTCGTCAGCCGCCCGGCCCCATGAGACGAGCTGATGAAGTAGCAGAGCGATGTTCATGTTGCTTCGGCGGCGCTGCGGAGTAGCTTCCCTGCAGTCACGAGGTACGAAACAATGACCCGCTACAACGCCATCACGGAAACCGTCGGCCGGACACCGGTGGTGAGGATCAATCGTCTGGCGCCCGAGGGTGTCAACCTCTGGGTAAAAATCGAGTCATTCAACCCGCTTGGGTCTGTGAAGGACAGGCTGGCGCTGGGCGTGATCGAGGCTGCCGAGAGATCGGGCGAGCTGAAGCCAGGGCAGACAGTGGTTGAGATGACGTCGGGCAACACGGGCATCGGCCTCTCGATGGTGTGCGCGGCCAAGGGCTACCCTCTGGTGATCGTTATGCCGGAGAGCTTCTCTGTCGAGCGGCGTAAGCTGATGCGCTTCCTCGGCGCGAAGGTGCTGCTGACGCCGGCTCCGTTGCGTGCGACGGGTGCGATCAACAAGACAATCGAACTGGCGAAGGCGCATGGATGGTTCATGACGCGGCAGTTCGAGAACGAGGCAAACCCCGCCTACCATGAGAAGACGACGGGGCCGGAGATCATCGCCGACTTCAAGGATATCGGGCTCGATTATTTCGTGACGGGCTTCGGCACGGGGGGGACGCTGAATGGCGTAATGCGTGTGCTCACGCGGGAAAGCCCGCGGACAAAGATCGTGGTGTGCGAGCCGTCTGACGCGCCGCTGTTGTCGAGCGGACAGTCGCAGCAGCGTAATCCTGATGGTACGGCAGCGGCGGGTCACCCGGCATGGAAGCCGCATCCGATGCAGGGCTGGTCGCCGGACTTCATCCCTAAGCTGACGGGCGAGGTGGACCTGTCGCGCGTGCACAAGATTCTGACCGTGTCGAACCCGGATGCGATGAAGTGCAGCCAGGAACTGGCGACCAGGGAAGGCATCTTCGTGGGAATCACGTCGGGTGCGACGTTTGCGGCGGCGTTAGAAGTCGCGAAGTCTGCGCACAAGGGGGCCAATGTGCTGGCCATGTTGCCGGACACGGGCGAGCGTTATCTCTCGACGCCGCTGTTCGCCAACGTTCCGGCCGAGATGACGCCCGAAGAACTGGAGATCGTGAAGTCGACGCCCTATGCGCATCCGGTCGCGGCGGCTTAGGCGCACTCATGAACGTCATGTCGTTTTTTTCGCGCTGAACGATCCGGCGCGGCGTGGTAGCTCATGCGCATCAGGAAGGTGTATTCATGCGTGATGCGGGTCTGGCGGCGTTGTATGCGCGTGTTGCGGAGTATGCAGCGCACCGGCGGGCGGGGGATGGCGAGCGCCGGCATGCGCCGGACCTTTCCTATGAGGCGCAAGTCAAAAGGTTTGCACTGGACCTGTCGCGCGAGGGCGCCCCTGCGGAGCAGGTGATCAATGAGCTGATCGATATTGCCGAACCCGGTCTCGCGGCGATGACGGGGCCGCGTTTCTTTGGCTGGGTCATCGGCGGCAGCAATCCGGTCGGCGTTGCGGCGGATTGGCTGACATCAGCCTGGGGACAGAACACGGCTAACCACTTTGCGACACCTTCGGCTTCGGCCGCCGAGGCAGCTGCGGCCGCAGCGTTGCTGGAGTTGATGGATTTACCCCGCGAATCGTCAGTGGGGTTCGTGACCGGCGCGACGATGGCGGGCTTCACCTGTCTTGCAGCTGCGCGCTCAGAAATGCTCCGACGTGCGGGATGGGATCTTGAGTCCGAGGGGATGGCTGGGTCCCCGCCGATCACAGTTATCCTAGGCGCGGAGGCGCATTCGACCATCTTCGCGGGGCTGAAGTATCTGGGATTTGGGGAGCGTCGGCTGATGACGGTCGACGTCGATGCGAATGGAGCAATTCTGGCGGATGCAGCCGTAGCCGCGATCCATTCAGTAAGCGGGCCGGTGATCGTGATCGCGCAGGCGGGACATATCAATTCGGGATCGTTCGATCCGTTCAGGGAGATAGCGGCAGCATGCCGGGCGAAGAACGCGTGGTTGCACATTGATGGCGCCTTCGGCTTATGGGCACGGGCGACGGAGACGCATCGCAAGTTGGGTGAAGGGATAGAGCTTGCGGATTCCTGGTCGGTTGACGGGCACAAATGGCTTCAGACACCGTATGACTCCGCCTATGCGATCGTGAAGCATCGCGAGGCGCATGTTCGCGCGATGCAGATTGCGGCGAGTTATCTGCCTAGCGCAGGTTGCGGGGTTCGCGTTCCGGCGGATTATGTGCCGGAGCTGTCGCGGCGGGCGCGCGGGTTTGCGACATGGGCGATGATCCGGCTGCTGGGGCGGCGGGGGATTGCGGAGATGGTTTCGCAGCATTGCGCGCTGGCGCGGCGGATGGCGCGGATCCTGTCGGCTGCTGGAGCAGAGATTCTCAACGATGTCGTGCTGAACCAGGTCGCGGTGCATTTCGGCAGCGATGCTGAGACGCAGGCGGTGATCGCGAAAGTGCAGGCGGATGGCGTGTGCTTTGTAGGCGGTGCGCATTGGCGCGGGCGGCAGGTGATGCGCGTCTCAGTTACAAACGAGAACACGACCGAGGCCGACGTGAATCGCTCGGCGGCAGCCATGCTGGCGGCATGGAACGCCGTGCGGGGCGGGGCTACATCGGCCGGCTGAGAACCTGCTGTGCATCATAGGTGGTGGGATCGGCCGGCTTGGCCCCTCGACCCATCAGGATTTCGAGCGTCGCCTCGTACTGCCGGCTATCGCCGCCAAAATTGAAGCCAACGCCTACACCAATGCCAGAACCGAAGGAGCTGGTTGATCCGCCGATGCCGATGGTCGGGCCTGTCGGGCTGTAGCTGCCGTCTGCAAGGTCGGTGTAGCGACTTACGACGTTGAACCACTGGTAGCCGTTCTGGACCGCGAGTTCGGCAGCGCGGCGGAGGGCCATGTCTTCAACCTGCGGGCCCTTGAGATCCGGGTTGCCGCGGAAGGACACCCGGTAGCGTTCCTGCTCGAGGCGTTGTTCACGATAGCCCATCTCGCTCGCGTTGGCTGCGGCCGCGTAGCGGGTCGGCGCGCTGGCGCAGGCGGCAAGGCTGAGCAGGGTGATGGCGGCGATCAGGCGGCTCATGGCAGTTCTCCGTCCCGGATAAACTAGCCTGGATCCCGACCTGATCCAACAGGCCGACTTTTCAGTAAAGCGGCTTGTAGAAATGCAGCCCGTGGCCGTTGGGGTCGTACACGCCGAACCCACGCGTGCCCCACGGGGTGTCGCGAAGGGTAGCCGTCAGGCTGGGTCCCCGTCGGCCGGTGCATTCTGCATGCAGCGCGTCGGGATCGTCGACGAGAAAGCGATAGCTGGGAGCGTCATCTCCGGGGGGAGGGAAGTAGCGATCATCTTGCCACTGCAGGTGGAGTTCCACGACGTCGCGGCTGATCCCGGCGTAGCGGATGGGTGCGCCGCCGTCATCGAACCTGCAGGTGAAGCCCAGACGTTCGACATACCACTGGACTGTCGCGGCCACGTCGCGAGCGCCGAGGACCGGCTGGACGGCCATGAGGATTGCGGCCATCCCCAAGTCCTTCAGCTTGCAGCAGCGTTTTTCGAATTGTGGCCTAACTTGCCGTTGAGCTTGTCGAGCAGTTCGACTGCTGCATCGGCGATGACGGTGCCGGGCGGGAAGATGGCGGTGGCGCCGGCGGTGTGGAGGGCTTCGTAGTCCTGTGGGGGTACGACGCCGCCGACAACGACGGCTATGTCACCCCGGCCCTCCTTGTTCAGAGCGGCGCGGAGTTCGGGGACTAACGTAAGGTGGCCAGCTGCGAGCGATGAGGCGGCAACAATGTGGACGTCGTTTTCGACAGCCTGTCGGGCAGCTTCGGCGGGTGTCTGGAAGAGGGGGCCGATGTCAACGTCCCAACCGAGGTCGGCGAAGCCGGAGGCGACGACTTTCTGGCCGCGATCGTGACCGTCCTGGCCCATTTTCGCGATGAGGATACGTGGGCGGCGGCCTTCGGACTTCTCGAAGGCGTCCGCCATGCCGCGCGCGTGCGCAACCTTTCCAGATTGCGCGGACATGCCCTGAGCGTAGACACCCTGGATAGACTTGATGACGGCCTGGTGGCGGCCGACGACTTTCTCCACGGCCAAGCTGATCTCGCCGACCGTCGCCTTGGCTCGCGCGGCGGCTACGCCAAGTTCGAGCAGGTTGCCTGCGCCGGTTTCCGTGGCCTTGGTGATTGCAGCGAGAGCCTGGGCAACAGCGGTCTCGTCGCGCTCGCTGCGGAGGCGGCGCAGCTTGTCGAGCTGAAGGTTGCGGACCTTGGCGTTGTCGACTTTCAGTACAGGCACGTCTTCTGGCTCGTTGAGGCGGAATTTGTTGACCCCGACAATGGTCTGAACGCCGCTATCGATGCGGGCCTGTGTCTTGGCGGCAGCCTCCTCGATGCGGAGCTTGGGAAGGCCTTCTTCGATAGCTTTCGCCATGCCGCCCATGCCTTCGACTTCCTGGATGTGAGCCCAGGCCTTGCGGGCGAGGTCGTAGGTGAGGCGTTCGACGTAGTAGGAACCGCCCCATAAGTCGATCGTGCGGCATGCGCCGCCTTCTTGCTGCAGGAAGATCTGCGTGTTGCGGCTGATGCGGGCGGAGAAGTCGGTCGGAAGCGCGAGCGCTTCGTCGAATGAGTTTGTGTGCAGGGACTGGGTCTGCCCACCCGCGGCCGCCATCGCCTCGAAGCAGGTGCGGATCGCGTTGTTGTAGACATCCTGTGCGGTCAGCGACCAGCCCGAGGTCTGCGAGTGTGTGCGCAGGGAGAGCGACTTGTCGCTCTTCGGGTCGAACTGCTTCACTAGCTTCGCCCAGAGCAGCCGTGCGGCGCGCATCTTTGCGACTTCCATGAAGTAGTTCATCCCGATCGCCCAGAAGAAGGAGAGGCGGGGTGCGAACCTGTCGACATCGAGACCGGCGGCGAGGCCGGATCGGATGTATTCGACGCCATCAGCAAGTGTATAGGCGAGTTCTAGGTCCGCCGTCGCCCCCGCTTCCTGCATGTGGTAGCCGGAGATCGAGATCGAATTGTATTTCGGCATCTTCTGCGAGGTGTAGGCAAAGATGTCGGAGATGATCCGCATCGAGGGGCGGGGCGGATAGATGTAGGTGTTCCGCACCATGAATTCCTTGAGGATGTCGTTCTGGATCGTGCCCGAGAGCTTCTCCGGCGGCACGCCCTGTTCCTCGGCGGCGACGATGTAGAGCGAGAGCACCGGAAGCACGGCGCCGTTCATGGTCATCGACACGGACATCTGGTCAAGCGGGATGCCTGCAAAGAGCGTTCGCATGTCGTAGATGGAGTCGATCGCGACGCCGGCCATGCCGACATCGCCTGTCACGCGCGGGTGATCCGAGTCGTAGCCGCGGTGGGTGGCGAGATCGAAGGCGACCGAGAGGCCCTTTTGGCCGGCGGCGAGGTTGCGTCGGTAGAAGGCGTTGGAATCCTCGGCGGTGGAGAATCCAGCGTACTGGCGTATCGTCCAGGGCTGGTTGGTGTACATGGTCGGATAGGGGCCGCGGCCAAAGGGGGCGATCCCGGGGAAATCGTCGAGGAAATCGAGGCCAGTCGTATCGGCGGCGGTGTGCATCGACTTCACGGGGATACCCTCGGGCGTTTCCCACAGTTTCGTACCGGCAGCGCCGGCCAGTCTCGACCATTCGCCAAGGTCGGCGCGGGGCTTAAGGTCGCCGAGCGGCAGCTGGGTGAAATCTGGGAAAGACAGGGCCATAGACGCTCCGGACGCGGGACTCGGATTGTTTCCTAGCACCGCGATCATCAGCCATGAAGCCTTCGCACGTGTGAAGCAGTCAGCCTGCGTTCATCCGGCACATCTCATTACAAAGTTCACGAACCCGCGCGCTGCGACGGAGGCCTGCCCAGCTGCCGTTGAAGGTTGCGGTTAGCTGGCTTGCCGGGCAATCACGGCGAACAAACACCCGAAAGGGCAATGGAGAGACACTTCATGAGATCCATGACACTTGCTGCTACTATGCTGGTCGCGGTTTTGGCGGCAGGCAGTGCGATGGCGCAGCCGGGCGGTACGCCACCGACACCGGAACAGCGCGCGGCGCGCTTTGTTGCGGCTGACGCCAACAAGGACGGCAAGCTGGACAAGGCCGAGTTTGTCTCCAGCCTTCCCGAGCGCGCGCAGGCGATGGCGGACCAGATGTGGTCCAACCGTGTTGATGCAGACGGCGATGGCTTTGTTACCAGGGAACAGTTCCTCGCCCTCCGCATGGGTCCCGCGGGTGGCGGCGGCGGCCAGTAAGGACTGCAAGCTTTAGGCACAGGACGGCCGGTGATGGCCTCGCCGGCCGGTTTGTTTTTGGGCCGCCCGTTGCTATGCTTGTCATAAAGACAAGGGAGCGAGAGATGGCCGACGTCAATTCGATGCAGGGCAAGCGCGCCATCGTAACGGGTGGTGGCACGGGGCTGGGCGCTGCGACGGCGCTGGGGCTGGCGCGGCGCGGTGTGAATGTCTGCATCAACTACAATTCTAGCGTCGACGCTGCGAGCGATGTTGTGACGCAGTGCCAGGCGCTGGGCGTCGACGCATTCGCAGTGAAGGCCAATGTCGGCGAGGATGCGGACTGCAGGGCGCTGGTGGCGGCGGCCGTGGAAAAGTTCGGCGGCGTCGACGTGCTTGTGAACAATGCGGGCATCACGAAGTTCGCGAAGCACACGGATCTCGACGCGCTTGATGCCGAAGACTTCCTGAAACTCTACCGGGTCAACGTTGTCGCTGTGTACCAGATGACGCGGGCTGCGCAGCCACATCTGGCCTCGAGTGGCAAGGGATCGGTGGTGAACGTCTCGTCGATCGCTGGCGTGACGGGCATTGGATCGTCCATCGCGTACGCCTCGACCAAAGGCGCGCTGAACACGATGACATTGAGCCTCGCCCGGGCGCTGGCGCCCAACATCCGCGTAAATGCAGTTTGCCCGGGCTATATCGGCTCCGGGTGGTTCACCAAGTATCAGGGCAACGATGTCGAATCGCAGACGGCGGAGAATGTCGCGAAGACCGTGCCGCTGCGAGTTGCTTCGCTGCCGGAAGACATCGCCGAGTCGATCCTTTTCTTCGCTGGGCCAGAGAGCCGGCATGTAACCGGCGAGTTCATGATTATCGATGCTGGCATGCACCTTGGCTATGCGCCGTTGAGAGCCAAGTAGCAGTCAAGTCGCTGCAGAGAAGCGGGGCTTGGAGATCGTGTGGTGGCGCCGTCAGTTCTTGGGACGGCGTCGGATTTGTTGGGCTCTCCCTGGGCAACGGAGGCGGCGCGAGAGTGGGATGCGTTATTGCCCGGCTGCTGTTTGAGGGCTGAGGTCGGCGTAGCGCTGTCGCAAGATGTGAGTAGCCCCGCAAAACCAAGAAGGGCAATCAAACGCACGGAGCATCTCCGTGCTCAGCAGATCCTGAAAATAGGTCGTGCCGCGCTAGCGCTCAGCCTGGACTGCAAAGCTATCGCATCAGTCCGAGTTCGGCGTGCGCCAGTTCGAGACTTGCCAGCACATCGACGCCGATATGGATGAATTCATCGACTCCCGCTGCGCGCACTTCCTGTTCACGGTCACCGGGCTTGCCGGCAAGATACAGGCGGGAGACGCCCGCGGCTCTCAGGGCCTGCGCGGCCGCGACCGCCTCTTCGGCGTAGCACCTGTCAGACCCGCAAAGGCAGGCCATCGACACGCCGGATTGTTTGAGGCCCTGCGCGATGGCGGCGATGTCGCCGGTCAGCGTGGCTGAGTGGATACCGCCAGCAGCGAAGAAGTTCTGTGCGAACTGCAGGCGCGGTGCATGTTCAGCCAGTGGACCAATCGCTGCCAGTACGATGCGCGGCGGACGGCCCGCTGCGGCACGCTGATCAGCGAGGTCGCGCAGGCGCTCGAAGGGCTCAGCAAGCCGGATAGGCCAGAAGGGGTCGGCTTCAGCGCCGTCGTCCTTGGTCGTACGTGACAGGTCTGCAAGGGTCGCCTTGTCCCTCGCAGCGAGCCGAAGCGCGGCCCATTCACGGCCTGTCGGCGCGCGGCCGGAGGCTTCTGCAGCGCGACGCACGATGGCGTGCAGATCGACCGTATCGATGCTTGGGACTTCTTCCTGCAGCAGGGGGAAATCCGTGACGCCGGTGATCGGCTCCTTCCTTTTTGCTGCTGCCTTGAAGCGCGCTGCGCGGGCGTCTGCGACGCCACCCTGGAAGACGCCGAGCTGCAGCGCCTTGAGCAGACCGCCTTCGCGCTCTAACTGCTGGAACAGTTCCCAGGCGGCGCTGGCCAGATCCTCGCTCAGCTTCTCGATGGCCCAGGCGCCGCCCGGCGGATCGATCACGCGGCCGAGGCTGGATTCTTCCTGTGCGATGATCTGCGTGTTGCGGGCAAGGCGGCGAGCGAGCTTGCCTGGAAGGCCCATCGCATCGGTGAAATTGCGGATAGTGACGATGTCGGCGCCACCAACACCAGCGGCGAAGCAGGCGGCGGTGTTGCGCAGGATGTTGACCCAGGGATCGCGGCGAGTGAGCATCCGACGCGACGAGACGGCCTGCAGTTTCATAACGCCCGATGCGCCGAATGCTGTGGCGACGCGCGACCACATGCGGCGGGCGGCGCGGAGCTTCGACATCTCGATCTGATAGTCAGCGCAGACGCTGGCGGTGAAAAGGACCTGCCGGCAGGCGGCCTCCGCGTCCATACCCGCTGACATCATCGCACGAACGTAATCGGCGCCGGCGGCGATCAGAAAGGCGAGTTCCTGCACTTCGGTTCCGCCGGCTTCGTGCACGGGGCGGGAGTCGGCGCGGAGGGTGGTTGCGAGCGAAAAGTCTGTGGCAGCATCGCGCGCGAAGAGTGCAGCCTGCTCCAGCTCGTCATCAGCGCGACCTGGCAGCGCGCCGGTGCGTGCGAGGGCGCCGATGGGATCGACGTTAAAGGCGATATGGACAGATGAAGCGGGTCGCGTCACATGCGAAGCCGCGAGCAGTGCTGCCAGCTCGATGCCCTGCGCCGTCGAGGCGCCTGCGGCTTCCAAGGCTACGGTGGCAAGGTCAAGACGCATGAAGCGCAGGATGTTCTGCACGTCCACAGCGGATCGGGCCACCACGCCATGTTCGCCCGCCGCATCGACGCGGAGTTCGATGGAGGAGCAGCCGCCCTCGAGGGCTTCCATCAGGTGATCGGCGGCGATGGCCGGATCGGGGTGGGAGACGACCTGGCGGATATCCCATGGGAGATAGACGTCCTTGGTTGCGCTGGCCCCACGGATAAAGGGCGCTATGCCCGCCAGTCCCGATGTGTCGTGTTCCCAGTCAGGCGCGCGATAGAGAGGCTTCACGGGGACGCCGTGCTCTGTCTTTGTCGTGATTCTGGACAAGGGCGCGCCGTCGAGCGCCTTTTCGGCCAGCGCCTGCCACTGCGCTTCGTCCGCGCGCGGGAATTCGGCTGAAAGGGGCAGTTCGTCGGCCATGAATCTCTCGCGAAAACTCCGGGGCCATCAGGCATCCGGTTCGCCCCGCGTCAAGGCACGGAAGCGCGAAGGGTTTGCGGCGCAATGACAGCATTGCGGCAGCCTGACTGGCCGCTATGGTCTGTCCGGGGCGGGTCTTCCGCCGATCAGAAACGGGACTTTCCATGGCGATTCCAGCCAGCCTGGCGAACCAGCTTTCAATCCCGGTGATCGGGTCACCACTCTTCATCATCTCCAATCCGGATCTCGTGCTCGCCCAGTGCAAGGCCGGCGTCATCGGATCATTCCCGTCGCTGAATGCGCGGCCGATCGAGCAGCTGGACGAGTGGCTGAGCCAGATCAGTGAGGAGTTGGCCCGTGCGCGGGCAGCGAACCCGGCGGCCAAGATTGCGCCGTATGCGGTGAACCTGATCGTCCACAAGTCGAACAACCGAATCGACGAAGACCTTGCGCTTTGTGTGAAGCACAAGGTTCCCATGGTGATCACCTCGCTGGGCGCGCGACCGGAAGTGAACCAGGCGATCCAGTCGTATGGCGGGATCGTGTTGCACGACATCATCAACATCGTGTTCGCGCACAAGGCGCTGGAGAAGGGTGCGGACGGGTTGATCGCCGTGTGCGCTGGCGCGGGCGGACATGCTGGTACTTTGTCACCGTTTGCACTTATCAGCGAGATCCGCGAGTTCTTCGATGGGCCGCTGGCTTTGTCGGGATCGATTTCGAACGGGCGCCAGGTTCTCGCCGCGCAAGCCATGGGTGCCGATTTCGCATATATCGGCTCGGCCTTCATCCCGACGCATGAAGCGCGCGCCGTGGACGGTTACAAGGACATGATCGTCGCCAGCGCGGCGAAGGACATCATCTACTCAAGCCTTTTCACCGGCGTGCACGGCAATTATCTCGCGCCCTCGATCGCGAAGGCGGGCATGGACCCCAACAACCTTCCCAACGGCGACAAGGAATCCATGAGCTTCCAGTCGGGCGAGGGCTCGAAGGCCAAGGCATGGAAAGACGTCTGGGGAGCCGGTCAGGGCGTTGGAGGCGTGAAAGCGCGGCTGAGCGCAGGCGAGTATGTCGCGCAACTGAAGCGAGAGTATAACGAGGCCAAGGCAGGGCTGGTTGGCAATGCGGCACCTCTCTCAAGCTGACCGTGGCATGGCTCCATGATTACCGACCCACTGCGTGACCTGCCGGCATTCGCCGACATTGAGGATGCGGCCGTGCGCGTGAAGAACGTCACGGTGCGGACACCGCTGTTGCGGTTCGACGCACTCGATGAAGCGGTGGGGGCGCCGGTGTGGGTCAAGCCGGAGACTCTGCAACGAACTGGCTCGTTCAAGATGCGTGGGGCGTGGAACCGGATCAGCCGGATACCCGAGGCAGAGCGCGGCAAGGGCGTCGTCGCATTCTCTTCCGGCAATCATGCTCAGGGCGTGGCGGAGAGCGCGCGGCTGCTCGGGATGAAAGCGACAATTGTAATGCCGTCGGACGCCCCTGCAGCAAAAATCGAGAGCACGCGTCTGCGCGGGGCCGAAGTGCGGCTGTATGATCGAGTAAAGGAGAGCCGGGAAGCGATCGCGGCGGAGATCGCGAGCAAAAGCGGCGCGACGACGGTCCGCCCGTTCGACGATAGCTGGATCATGGCAGGACAGGGGACGGCAGGGCTGGAAGCAGCGCTGGATGCAGAGGAAATAGGTGTCAGGTTCGACAGCCTGATCTGCAACGCATCGGGCGGCGGTCTGCTGGCGGGTATGGCGGTTGCGTTCGAGGGCGTGTCGCCGGAGACCGAGTTGTATGTCGCCGAGCCGGAGGGGCATGACGACCTGATCCAGTCGCTGGCAGCTCAGCGGATCGTCAGCAATGCGCCTGGCGTGCGCTCAATTGCGGATGCACTGATGTCACCAGAGCCGGGCGCACTCACATTCGAGATTCACAAGCGTCGCGTGCGCGGTGGGTTCACCGCGAGCGATGAGCAGTTGCTCGATGCGATGAGCTTTGCCTTCCATCACATGAAGCTTGTCGTCGAGCCGGGCGGCGCCAACGGCTTGGCTGTGCTGCTGAATCACCGTGCGCACTTTGCGGAGCGCGGGCCGATCCTCGTTGTGCTGTCGGGCGGAAATGTGGATCCCGCGATTTTTGCACGCGCGATTGCGCGTGCTCCAAAGGATTGAGGACCGGTGTGTCCGAAATCTGACTTGCGCCGGGCAGGCTTTGGCGATAGAACAAAGCGCGAACTTGATGCCCCACTACGCTGCCGTTTTGTGTGGATGACGGAGGGGGATCGAATTTCGTGTGTCGCGTGGAATGACGGGCAGTCCTAGGGTGCCCGTCTGTGTCAGGAACCGGAGCGGACCGAGTGAGCTCGGCCGGGGCCGGAATGGAGAACGGAGACGACGATGGCCGGTTCGGTCAACAAGGTAATTCTCATCGGCAATCTGGGGCGTGACCCGGAGATCAAGCAGATGCCGTCCGGCGGCTCGATCGCGAACCTTTCTATCGCCACCTCCGAAACCTGGCGCGACAAGAATTCCGGCGAGCGCAAGGAAAAGACCGAATGGCATCGCGTTGTGGTGTTCAGCGAGGGTCTCGTCCGCATCGTCGAGCAATATCTCAAGAAAGGCTCGAAGGTCTACATCGAGGGCCAGCTCGAAACCCGCAAATGGCAGGACAAGGACGGCAATGACAAGTATTCGACCGAAGTCGTCCTGCGCAATTTCGGCTCCACGCTGACAATGCTCGATGGTCGTAGCGAAGGCGCCGGCGCAGGTGGCGGCAGCGGATATGAAGATCGAGCCCCGGCCCGCAATGCTGGAGCAAAAGCGAAGGGCGGCAAGGGCCCCTCGGAAGACTTCTCCCGTCCTGACTTCGACGACGAGATTCCCTTCTAGCAGCCTGTCGGACTCGCGTCTGCATTGTCGGATTGCGTCAGGGCGGCCCTCTGAATCAGGGCGGGATTCAGTTGGTGGGGGATTATCGATCCGGCGAGGTGGGGTTTTAGAGCGAACGCCAGA